>Ga0209489_109193_pt1 | contig 12554 bp, 7 predicted proteins | sample SiratrowhiteBW_FD_187527 | JGI IMG/M metagenome (GOLD analysis project Ga0209489, IMG submission 187527) | Root nodule microbial communities of legume samples collected from California, USA - Siratro white BW (SPAdes) (version 2) | ecosystem: Host-associated > Plants > Roots > Nodule | place: USA... | reverse complement strand
TTTTTACTCAAGACATAAAATACATGATAACGAGTATATATATAACACTTAACAGCAACTTAGAACAAATCACATGGATTAAAAGGATTGATATGATTGAACAATGAAGAACATGTGATGAACACTAAGAACAGAAGCAGTACAAAACCCGGATTGAACAAAAAATAAAAAATGACACACTAGAAATTGAAAGACGAGTTATGACCAACCTTGCTCTAATTACCAAATGATGTAACCCTGGGATTTTTTTATAGACAGAAACGTTGATTTTTGGTTTTTACGTATCTGGACCCACAATGCTCCGATTGCAACGAAACCAAAATGATAGGAAAGATGACACTCTGAATCGCAATTTAGACATATAAATCATAAGAAATGGATTAGTAAAACATGAGATATGAGAATAAGAAAATTGTGACAGATTCTGAAAAGTTAGCACTGCGGAAGAGATAAAAAAAAAGGGTTAGAGCGGAATATAGAAGGAAACAAAAGGATGAGCGCCACAAACAGTATGATGTTTGATAAGCCCTGAAGATCGCCACAAGAATTTTGGAATAAAAATTCTTGATAAGATCAATTGATCCAACGAAGAACCCTAGCAGAGGATTTCTCACATCTCAGGAATGATAACATCAAAAGTCTGCCTCTTTCATTAATCCCTAAATAATTTATACAAATTAGGTCTGAAGTATTGAAATGCTTATAAAAGAAAAATAAATTGCCAACATTACAAGCATAGATAAAAAGGACTTTGTGGTTAATTGAGACCTAAAGAAGCTCAAGGTCCTGGTATCAAAACCAACCACCTCTTCCTCACATGTTTAGACTCAGCACTCGAGTGTAAGCACTCAATTTAGGCTTTTTTTTATAATATAACTCTTTTTCATTTTTACACTCTTGTGTTCTCTTTGAGTTCTTAACCGAATCAACAAGACATTTTCAAAAATAATCCACCCAATAAGAGTAATTCTAGCACACAAAAAAATTATAATGGCAACAAACACAATGATGGGCTAAACAAGAACATTTTGATGACAATTTTAATGACCTAAAAAATATAGTAACAATCCTCCACAATTGCAATCAATATATTACTTATAAGTACTTGAATTTATGTTGTAATGACATGAACCATTAAGCCACAACAATATTTTTTTGTTTTTTTTTTCAGGCTTGATTTTTGCAATGGTTCAACCACTAACTTACAATGATATTGACAGAAAAATTAAAGAAAGAATTTTACTAATTTATCCAAACCAAACTGTCTCAATCCTTGCCCTAGAACTGAGCTCTAAAACCAAATGATGTAAACCTGTATGTTGGGATTCAAGACCAGACCGATCTAGAGTAAGAAATTGAATTTATTGGAAAATAGAGTTTCAGGTAGAGTGGGTGATAAGGATAAACAACACCACTTCTATAGAAGAAGATAAGCCACAGAGACACCATAAGGGAATGAAAAACCCTTGATAAGTCTAAGGTTGTGTTTGGTTGAGGGAGTGGATTTGAGTGAATTTGAGAGGAAAGTGTATGAAAAGTTAGGTTGTTTGGATGAAGAGATGGATGGTGAAAAAAGAAGAGAAAATTTATAAAAATTCGTGAGTGATACGATAGGTATAGTTGGTAAAACAATTTTTTAATAGATAAAATTATAATTAAAATTAATTTAAATATAATATATATTTAATATAATAATTATATAATATATAATTACAAAATAATTACATAAAAATATAATATATATATATATTTAGTATAATAATTATATACGTAATTAATAAATAGTTTTTTATATTTAATAATTATAATAATTTATAATACATAATTTATAATAATTATAAATATTTTATTTTATTTAAAAAGCTTTATTCGCAAATCTGGTTATACATGAGAAGAAAGATAGATTGAATTTTTTTTTGTCGTTTAGTAATTTTAATTAGTTTTTATATTCCTCGATTTTCCCACTTTCTTCTTCTTTCTTTCCGCGCCAACTTTCCACACCCTAATCCAAACGTAGCATAAGAGTTGATTCAGCCAAGAACTTAGAAGATTCACTCTTACTAATTTGCAAAATGTATCATTTGTTCTTCTCAATTCCTAAAAATGTTTAAATACAAATTTAGGTTATGAGTTTGTCTAATTTGAAATAAAATAAAATAAAATTCTTATTATTCATTCTTTTAGCTCTCCAAGCCTATTAGATATGTAATCAACCTAGTCTCTTCCATATGGTTGTCCTTCAATAGTTGGACCTTAGTAGATGGATTACTTTGTACTGCAAAGTTTCTTAAGTATTCTTAAGCTTTCCTCTAGTCATAGGTCTACCTAAGTCTTGAATTGGATTCTAGACTTCATTTTTTTGTTTCGTGGACTTGAGTTTTCTTATCATAGACTTTGTGGAGTTGAGCTTGAATAATCACCAAGTAGCTTTCTAGTTTGCAATTTGTGAGGATTTGTTTTGTGTTTCTTAATTTAATATGATATTTGGTAGTTTATGTTTGTAAGAAAATTAAAAAAATGATTGAAACCATCATAGTTTATATTTGTAAGTTCAAATGTGATTTTAAGTGAATTGGTCAGAGAACTAACTTTCAAGATTATGTTTTAATTCATTTGGATAGGTCATGATATCGTGAAACATTTTAGTTTTTATTAATTGAAAAATTATGTACTTGATTGTATTATATGACTAATTTTTTTTGTGAAATGAAAAAGGGTAAAATGGTTTAGTTAAATTATTTTTGGGTAGAATATTTTGAAATTGGATATTGATTGAATTAGACATAAAAGTGATCATAAAAATTGTAATTTTGGACGTTAGTTGGAATCACTAGAAAATAATGTCCAAATCAAATTAGTGAGAAAATATCAAATTGTTAGGATTGTGAATTTATGTTCTTCTTATTTTTGGCATACTAAATTGTAAAATGAAGTTTTGAGGTGATCATAAATGAAATAATAATTAGTACAACTTTATTTTTTAAAGACATGATAGGAGTTGAGAAAATGATAACAACAAATGTTAGGTATTTGAGATTCAAGATGTAAAATTTGGAAAAGAGACTTTTACATTGTGTTTGCTTTGAGTGATATACTATTCATCCAAATAGATTTGGTAGAGGTCACCATGTTTAGATTTGAAGATGTGTGAAGGAAAGGATGGATAGATTTGCGAGAGAGTAACTTTGCATTTTCTTTGTTATTGTGCATAGATTAGAGAGGGAAGCTATGTAGATGATGTGCAATGAAACAAGGGTCCCTGTTTTTACTATCCAATCTCTCGTGGTGGTGGTCCCGAAGGTCAAGGGATGGTTTCATGAAGTTGTTACGACGTTGTAAAAGCCATAGGTGCCAAGGCTGGGAGCAAATGTAAGCTTTCTTTTACAATTCCTTGCTGACTTATTACTACAACTTTCACTCTGCACCGGTGACCTCAAATTCGATGTTTTGTAAGAATAATCGATTATGACGATGGATTATGAGTTTGTGAGATTATATGTGTTTCTGAAGTGATAATTGATAATGAATGTTTAAAATTAAACTATTATATGAATGCAACTCAAATGGTAGAATTGTGATAGGAACAATAATCTTATTTAATTTTTAATCATTTTCAATTACAAAAGTAAATTTGTAATATTACATTTTTATCAATTAAAAAAAATTAAAATATCAATCATACACATCATATCATCCATAAACTTTTCAATCAGATCTCACTATCTATCCCTTAATTCAAATAATTCAATCAACTTCTTCAAATTCTTCTAAATCTATACAAAATCATTCTTTCAAATTTACTCAAATTCATCTATACATCCAAACAATGCATATAGAAAAATACTTCTATCTTACAAATTATACCCGAATGTCTAATATTAAAGAGTTTCATACTATATAAATTTTATTATCCTTAAATGTCAAACAAAACAATCATCACACTATCAAAATTGAAATGAGGTAATGTAAGTTAAGATATTTGCTTACTGTGAAACCTCGTGTTAAGTCCAAGCATCCAAATATCTATTTTATTTTAATGAAAGAAATATAATATTTAGTTTAAGATGAATGTTAAGATCATTATTTAGTATCAATGACATCAGACTTTGACCTTTGTACATATATTTAAGTATAAAAGGAAGGAAGCTAGAGTCTAAATATCCAAAATCGTAAACTAATAATGAGTGTAAATTATTATCACAATGAGAAGTAAGTGAAAAGTTAATAGATTTTGTCAAGGTAAAAGACAAATGCATCATATATTAGCCTTCATGTATCATTTATGAAATCATAATTTATGAATTTAAAATAATTATTTACCATAAATTTTAATCATATAAAATAAATATTTTAATCTAATTAATTATTAAGAGTAAAATACTAAAAGGTTTGAAACTCCAAAGGATCTGATACTTACTCTTTAGGACGCGGAGTCCTTGAATGGTTCCATGCTAGTATCGTGTAAAAACCAAATCGAGATTTACCAAAATACCCTTCAGGCTAACATTACTATTACCCGCGCGCCAACAAATGCCACGAATTATAACGGTAAACGCCAACGCATTTCATCGCGTAAGTATTTCTTCCGAAGCGCGTTTTGGACGGCAAATCTTTTGTTTGAACGTACCAACCTTGCAACTACCGCTACGTGCTCACGTTTCTCGTCGGAGTTTATTTAAATTAAAGGAAACAGTGATTAGTCAATATTTCGTTTTCAGAGCATATGAACATATATTATTACAATAATAATATAACAATAATAAAACTATAAATTAGTGTCCCTCTCTTTTACTTTTTTGGTTTTCTAAGCATTCCCTTTTCCTCCTTCTCTCTCATACCCACTGTTTTCTCTCATTCGCCTGAAAACCTCTTCACCGGCCGGAAAACTGATTCTATTTCCGGCGATTTGTCGCCGCTAAGGTGCAAGATTATTGCTGCCTACTGATTGAACTTGTTACATTTTCTCACAATTTGCGGAGTTTGGTCGTAGAAAGCTTTGGATCTCTGGTTTCCACCTTGTGGTCGTCGTTTTGGGAGAATGTGGCGAGGCTTAATGTCCTTCACCAGTCGCTCTTAATTTGTAGTCTCCAGGAAGGTGATCTAGGGTTTGGCTCGGCGATTTGGATTCGTGATTGTTTCATTGTTTTTATTTTTTTTTGTGAAGTTTTTCTTCCAAGTGAACGAAGACGGAGCCCTATAGGGAGCGACGTCGTAATGAAGTGGTAGGTCGATCGTGCTTTTTGTAAACATCTTTCCGTGTAATTTTGGTGTTTTGATCAATTGCATTTCTTCAATCTCTGTGAAGTGCGTTTTGTTCTGGTTTGTCGTTCAGATCCCGGGCATTGTTCCATCTCCGGCGGTTCGGACTCGATTGGTCGTGGTTTTTTTATGTTACCGTGAATATGAATTTTCCAGTATCACTTCGCAATTTGATTTTTCCCGTGTTTGTTTATACATACTGTACAATTCTTGCCTTTTAATTTCTGTAGTTGGTTAGAGATTCGGAACTCGTCTCTGAAAAGGAAAATACAAATAAGAGAAAGGGCTCGTGGGTTGTTTCTCCCCGTCTTTCTATAATAGGAATTTAAAGGATTATTTTCCGTCAAGGATTAATAATCTTTTTGTCTAGAACTTCTTTTTCTTTGGTTCATTGCATTCCGTGAAGATGTTCGATACCACTTTTTGTTTATTTGGCTTATTTTAAGGTTGGGGGAATGATGATGTTGAGAAGAGGACACTGTTCAAATTTCAGCGCGTGCATTCGTTGAATTTTCTTATATATTTATTACAAAAATAATTTTCTGTTAACCATATTTGGGGTTTCGGTTCGCTAAATTCCGATATAATTGTAATGCTTCTGTTTGACAAAATCTCCAAGTCGGCGTTGCGGTAATTCTGTCGGTGGGTCAATTTTTGTTGTCTTAGTGGTTCGTACTTAAAGTTGTGACTTCCGTTTGGCCCAGAGTGTAGTCCTGACGTAACTCTTTCATACTATTTATGACTTTCCTTGCCCCGCAACAAACACCTTATGCATCTACTTGTTGACTCCGCAACGGTAATATGCCAAAGTGAGATAGCACTCCCCGGGCCATAGATTTTTATTTTTTTTTTCCTTTTTTCTTTTAAATTACATTTTTTTTTTGTGTGTGGGGACGGGTTAGTTTGACATGTTGGATTTTGGACTCCTTTGAATTAGGGAAGTATGCAAAGTAAGAAGAAACTCAGTATGTATTGATTTGAATTAAAGTACCTCAGTAGTAATTCACTTTATATTAAGGGTGGATGTACTCGTGTTTTCTCATTTTATTCATCTTTTCACTTTAGGGGTGTTAAAATACTAACTTGTTTATGTTTTGAAGAACATTCCTTTTTCTCTCTATTTTTCCTTCTAGAGAGTTGATGCATCAGAAGTATATGCATTGACACCTCATTTTTGGTTATTGTTAATGAATTAAAGTGCAATGCTTTGTTTAGCTTGTTCCACCCGAATTCAGACTTCCAATAATGATGCTTTTATTGTATTTCTTTTGTCAGTTTATTGTGAGTAGATGCAACTCATGAATTTCACTTGGTTCGTATACTTGTGTTTTTGTGGATACCGTATGTCCTATTTACTTGCTGATTTGGGTTTAAATGATGAAACAACTAATAGGTGGGAGGAAGAGTACGTTCATCTCTGGAAGCTAGAAATGGGTTAGAATATTTGAAGCATAAAAGGCTTCAGCGAGCAAAATCTGCTACTGCCAGTGCCACTGCAACAAACATTGCTAACATGATGAACAGAAGTGGAGGAGATGCTCTTACAGGTTCTGCATCATGTAGTATGAGGTTGCACGCTGATGCAGGTAGCTTTTCCCAGCGAAAGGTGGATAAGTTTGACACAGGTGATCTGGCATGGACCGAGAAAATTCCAGAGTGTCCTGTATATTATCCAACAAAGGAGGAATTTGATGATCCCTTGCTTTATTTGCAAAGAATAGCTCCCGAAGCTTCTAAATATGGTATGAGGGTGCCCTATTGAATCTAAGATTTACTTTGTATTCAATTTAAGATTTTGAGTTGATATGGTTAATTAGGGTTTCTTAGATGTACAAGACTTGCATTGCACTGCCTGTATCACTTCTTAAGCTGGTGAGAAGGTTTACTGTGAAGATGAGGGAATGTACACTGCTCCTGTGTAAAAGCGAAAAACATAAGTGATGAGGGTAGTAGGGTAGTTTTTTATTCCAAACTAGCCATTTATACAGCAAAGTGACGGCCTTAATAATTAAGAAAAAATTTAAACCTGCGGAAATTTAAAGCTATAAAACTCTTTCTGTTTAAAAATAAAAGTAGAACTGTAACTTCACGAACGTGGGTATCAAGACCCTAGTTTATCTTTCTTAGAACTTCATTTCCTCTTTTTCCTGCTGTTAATGTTGGGCCCATTCTCCAAGGTTGCTTGCTGCATCCTTCAATTCTTTTATTGGCACATAAACGAGAAGATTTTGGTAATTAGGAAAAGAAAGTTGAAGTTACATCTTAGAAATGAAAGTTCTTTTCTTGAATGCGGTGTATCTTATTCTCATGAGATGAGATAATAAAAAATATTAATCTTTTTTCTAGTAGAAGTCCTTAAGAACCCTATCTCAGCACCATAGTTTGTTCTGAAGAGTGAAAGATAATTCATTGTGATCTCTTGACGACAATATCATCATGAAAGGACCATGTGAGAAAGCTGTAGAACAAATGATGGTTGAATATTGGGACTGTATTCACAAATTTTCATCTTTGTTTCTTTATTAATATATATTAAGGTTGTGCTTCCAGACTTTGGCGTACTGGGTTGAACGTTATCCCTCTTAGCTTTTTGTTTCCTTTTTTCCTTGGTATAGTTTTTGAGGATTTCTTTTCCTCACACATGTTCTTCTCTTATTTTGTAATAAATTATATATATATATATATATATATATATATATCTATATGTATATATATATATATATATATATATATATATATATATATATATATATATAGTATATTAGTTGTATCATTCAATCGTAGATTTGACTAGGGTGTTTTTATGGAAGTTTCAAATTTGACATAGTTTCTCTTATATGGCAAGTTGCGAAGTGACGGATGAACTCCACCTACGAGAAGTACAACTGACATTTGCTGAATTTACATCAATTATGCCAAGGTTTTAATTTTTGATTTTCTAATTATCATTCTCCTTTTCAGAAGAGTAACTCCATTTTCCAAATTTGTTTTTCTTTTCATCAATCATGATACTGAAAACCTTTTGTCTAATCCCATTGAACCAAATGCAATTTAAATGCATTTGCTATTCACTGTATCTTGGTTGAGAATCTCGATTCTAGGGTGGATTCTATGGTAGAATTAATGCGATTGTCTTGTCAAAAGATTGCTTTCTTTTCATTCTTGTCTTTGGTGGGTACTTCATTTTTCATATCCCGGTTTGTATCCTTTTGGTTTCCCTTGTGTTGAGCTTTTCATTTTGTTAAAGTTTCCCTTTGGTGGTGGAGGATTCTTTCCCTTGTTTTGTGAGAAGTAACCTAAATTTCTTGGTTGAGTATTGAACACTTTAGCTTTTTGTGATTTCCTCAAAGGTGTTGAATGAGTCTCTATTTCCTTCATCACCATATTTTTGTTTGGAAGCTATGCTATTCCTTTTCTTATGTAGCTGTTCAATTTGGTTGGAACACGTTATTTGTGTCCTTCTTATGTTTATAATTTTATATAACTTTCCAATGAGGGCAACAAGAGAGATAACAGAGATGACTTTGGTTTCTTCTGTGCCTTTGAGCTTTCAACTACTATAAAGCACTTCATTAGTTTGCTAGAATACTTCTCATTGAGTGAGCATGTTAATTTTACATGCTAAAACTTCTTCTGCTAACGCCTTTAAAATTATTAAAATGTGAGTGCCATGTTTTTATTTGTTTTGTATATTTACCTTCAATAAACATTTCATTTTAAGTGAGCATGTTAATTTTTCTCTTGTTCACTACACTGATACCTCATAAATTAATTCAATAGTATCTCATTTTCTTTGCATTAGTGTAAATATAGGAAGACAAAAATAGTCAAATAGCCTAAGGCCAGTAATGATTTTTATACTTTTATTTATAATTAGTTTCTTTTTCTTTTCTTCATTTCATTCACTTATCTTATATTTGATAATATAAGGTAAAGAGTAACTACGTTTAATGAATGTAATCTAGAGGTTCAGGAATTTATACATTACTTACCTGCATTTATAGTCCAGAGAGGATATTTGAGGTGGTCGGGTTTCGTTCAATCCTGAAAACTAGCCTTTGCTTTTGCAAGCTAGAAGGTTGTGTTTGAATATTATAGTGTGTTGCAAATACGTTCTTTTCTGCCTTAAAAATTGAAGTGTTTGAAGCCTAGTATTTAAACAGCGACCTGGTTTTCCGCTGAACCGCGTTTTGAGGATGGTATTCAAATATCATTTTCTGCTCTTGGAAACCAAATACTTAAATATTACGAGGTGGAATAAAGGCTCTTTCAAAATTCAAAAGCTCTCTAGAGCCCAAATAATTGAATTCTTCGTTGTATCCCTTGAGTACGGAAGTTGTTTAATTGAATACATGCTTTCAATATGTTAATTTTAGCTCAAAATACACTGATATTTGGGCTTTATTTCTTTTGGGATTCAACTATAAGTTCATACAGTTGCCATTTTTTTGTTTAGAAAGGTTAGAAGTTCTTAATTCTAATGCTTTATGAAGTGGTTGGTCTTGATCTCTAACCATTATTTCAAGTTTATCATTTCACCATTGTTTAGATGTGGTTAAATCTTTTACATGAGCCACGCATCTTTGGAAATCAGACATTTGATTTATGAGGAACCTATTAAGTGATCGAATTAAAGCTTAACCCCATTTGAATCCATCAGGTATATGCAAGATTATTTCACCTTTGAGTGCTTCTGTTCCTGCTGGGGTTGTTTTAATGAGGGAGCAAGCAGGGTTCAAGTTTACAACTAGAGTGCAGCCCCTTCGTCTTGCTGAATGGGATACCGAAGACAAAGTGGTGTTTTTCATGAGTGGGATGTCAGTTTTCTTTCTGTATATGTCATTGTTGTAATTTCCGTTATATTTATCACTTTTGGATTTTGATATGGTTGTAAATAATTCAGAAATTATACATTTCGTGATTTTGAAAAGATGGCGAACAAGTCTTTTGCACAAAGATATTGCAGTGCTGGATGTCTTCCTGCCACATACTTGGAGAAAGAATTTTGGAGTGAAATTCGTTGTGGGAAGATGGAAACTGTTGAATATGCGTGTGACGTTGATGGTAGTGCCTTTTCATCTTTGTCCACTGATGAACTTGCGAAAAGCAAATGGAATTTGAAGGTTTTAATTCAACTAGTCTCTTTGTTTTTCTTTAAATTGTATGTTCCTTTCCTTGTTTACTTCTCATTTACTTTATTAACAGAAAAGTAATTAGTACTAATAAAAGATGCTTCTTGCTATTGCTTTAACTCGACTGCCTTGTGATAGCTCTTAATTGCTCTTTCCTCACTGAATCACAATCAAAAAAATTTTCCAATAACATGTAGAGTGTTTTTAGAAAAAACAATGTTTCTGATTTTCCTTGTACATTTGACTGTAATCTATTTCTGTAAAATTCCGTTCTTAGAAAGTTTGTATCAGTTAATTCTGTCAATTAATTGCCACTGTTTCAGGTTGATGAAATGGGAATGAATAGCGTTTATTGACTTTATGTGCCATTAAGTCATTATGTATTATTTTTTAGTTTTCCGTCAGCTGCATATCCTGGAAACAATGTACAATAGGTAATGTGAGTCAGAGGAGTGCGTGTGGGACTGATAGGTACCGGACCAGGAAAAGAAGAATTAAGAATTAAAATAAGGATTTTTTATTAAGAATTGATTCCTGATCCTGGTCAATCTGGCAGCAGCCTAAGGTTGGGAAAACAATAAAGGAAAACAAACCTTACAGGGATTCTAAGAGCCTTGCACCTCGCACCCTCCCGCAACTAGGTTCTATGATAGTCCAAAAATATTTATGTCCCTCTACTCTCTTTTAGTCAGGGTTATGATTCCCTGCATCCCGCTTTTTTTGTTTTATACACCTTATAAATTTTGGGCCTGGGCCTCTTAGTAATATCCCCTCCTAAAAGTCCCACCTTGTCCTCAAGGTGAAATTCTGGAAATGCTTCTTGTATTCTAGATGTTGATTCCCAACTGTTCTAACACTCTGGAAGCGGCTTCCACTTTATCAAAACTTCCAATTCTTCTCTTGAACCTTCCCGGATGTTCAATACCAATTCTGTCTGAACCTCCAATTCTTGTTCCTCATTCAGCATAGCTGGAAGAGTTTGGGGTTGTACCTCTGACTTCACTGATTGCTTTAATAGATAGACCTAGAAAACTGGGTGAATTCAGCTTGAATCAGACAGCTGCAACCAATAAGTCAGTTCTCCTATCCTTTCAATTACTTGATAACAGCCATAGAAGCATGGACTCAGCTTTACATTGGGTTTCCTAGCCTAGGACTTCATTTTGTAAGGGTGTAGCCTAAGAAAAACCCAATCTCCCTCATGAAATGTAGCATCACTTCCGTGCTTATTTGCATGTACCCTATTCTGATATTGGGTTTTAGAAAATTAACTTCTTAACTCATCTAGCCATTTATCTCATTGCTGCACTAACTGATTTACTTCCTCAACCTCGGATGGATGGTAGTTCCGTTCGATAGTATTGGAGGATCATGACCAGATTTGAAGGGAGTCATCTTGGTAGAGGCACTATAATTTGCATTGAACCAAAACCATGCCCGACTTAACCATTATGGCCGTTTGACCATCTATTTGAGGATGATAACCTTAGCTTTACTTTAGCTGTGTTCTTGCTCCTCTAAACAACACCTTCAGAATCTGTTTAGGAAAACTTGACCCCAGTCTTTAACTATAGAGGCAGGGAAACCATGTAGCTAAACTATTTCTTTGAGAAAAGACGCCAGCCACCTGCTAGCTGTAAAGGGATGGCTCAATGCTAAGAGATGTGAGAACTTGGCTGGCTGTTCTAGGACAAGGATTGTTGTATGATGACAAAGGAAATGCTTAAATCATATGGTATAAGATGCAAATTGGGTTGGCTGTCCCATTGCTTGGAGGTCTTCCACAAGATATTGTGTATTCATTTGAGGGAATATTGTCTCCTTGAAGGTCAAGAAACAAAATGTTGTCCGATCTTGTGCAAAAGCTGAATATAGATCTGTGGTTTTGGCCACTTGTGAACTTGTGTTGATTAAACAACTTTCAAGAGTTGAAATTTTTATGAAGTTGAGCAAATGAAGTTGTATCGGGATGATCAAACAGCCTTTTATATCGCTTCCAATCATCTATTTCATGAAAGTACCAATCTCAGAGATTGTCAGAATCCCACTGTATATGTTATTTCCTTTTATAGTTAGAATCAAAATCCCATAATTAGGAGATTTGATTAGCTGTATCTTTCTGTATTTATGAATAGGAATCATTGACACTTAATTATAGGAATT
>Ga0209489_109192_pt1 | contig 12554 bp, 8 predicted proteins | sample SiratrowhiteBW_FD_187527 | JGI IMG/M metagenome (GOLD analysis project Ga0209489, IMG submission 187527) | Root nodule microbial communities of legume samples collected from California, USA - Siratro white BW (SPAdes) (version 2) | ecosystem: Host-associated > Plants > Roots > Nodule | place: USA... | reverse complement strand
AGCAAACTAAAAGCTCTTTTAAACCGATTAATGTTGTTTCTACAACTAGACCACTTGAGCTGCTTCACATGGATTTATTTGGTCCCTCAAGAACTAAAAGCCTAGGTGGTAATTACTATGGTCTAGTGATTGTAGATGATTTCTCACGGTTTACATAGACATTATTCATTGCCACAAAAGATAATGCTTATCTTGCTTTTAAGAAATTTGCCAAAGTGATTCAAAATGAGAAAGGATGTAGGATTTCTACCATTAAATCAGATCATGGGGGCGAATTTCGAAATGAAAGATTTGATAAATTTTGTGAGAAGCAAGGAATCAAGCACAACTTTTCTGCCCCAAGAACTCCACAACAAAATGGAGTGGTGGAGAGGAAGAATAGATCATTGGAGGAGCTGGGCAGGATGCTGCTGAATGCAACAGGTTTGCCTAAATACCTATGGGCTGATGCAGTTAGTACAGCATGCTATGTACTGAAATGGATAGGTGAAATGGGAAAAAAAGATGTCAAAAATGTTAAAAGAATAAACAAAAACAAAATAGCATACGATAGAATTTATAAGAATTTTGGATTTCAAATGTCTATCTTTTTTTTTTTAAGAAAAATGTTCCAGGATTTTCTAAAATTCTTTGATAAAATCTCTAATCCATAAAATAAAAGAACAAAAAAATTTCCAGAATTTTACTACAAGTACAGAAAGATGAAATAGAAAAGAAAATGTAAAAAATAATAAAAAATTAAAAAAAATCAAAATACTAAAGCAATGAATTTTAGAACAAAAAATATTTCACAAATGTATAATTTTTTAAAAGAACTTCTAGAAATTTCCAGAACTCGTTGATAAAATCTCTAATCCTTCCAATAAAACACTACAAAAAATTCAATAATTTTTTGACAAGTTTGGTTAGGTGAAATAGAAAAAAAGATGTCATAAATGCTAAAAAAATAAGAAAGAAATAGCAAATTATGCAATTTTGGTGAAATTTTGGATTTCAAATATATCAAATTTTTTTGAAAAAAAAAACCATAATTTTTCAAAATTCTTTGATACAATCTCAGATCCATACAATAAAAAACACAAAAATTATAAGAATTTTTTAATGATTAAAGGGAGGTAAAATAGAAAAAAAAGATGTTAAAAATACTAAAAAAACAAAAAAGCAACTAGTAAACGATGAAATTCTGAAAATGTTTTGTATTTCAAATATCTCTATTTCTCTCAATAAAAATTCAAGAATTTTTTAGAATTCTCTGATAAAATCTATAATCCGTATAATAAAGCACCACAAAAATTTTTAGAATTTTTTGACAAGTTTGGATAGGTGAAATGGGAAAAAAAAGAGGTCAAAAATGCTAGAAGAATAAACAAAACAAAATAGTAACCGATGGAACTTATAACAATTTTGGATTTCAAATGTCTATACTTTTTTTAGAAAAATATTCCATGATTTTCTAAAATTCTTTGATAAAATCTCTAATCCATAAAATAAAAGAACAAAGAAATTTACAGAATTTTTTGTCAAGTACAGACATATGAAATAGAAAAGAAAATGTCAAAAATAAAAAAATACCGAAGCAAGGAATTTTAGAACAAAAAATATTTCACATATGTATATTTTTTTAAAAGACCTTATATAAATTTCCAGAATTCGTTGATAAAATCTCTAATCCTTCCAATAAAACACTACAAAAAATTCAATAATATTTTCACAGGTTTGGATAGGTGAAATAGAAAAAAAAGATGTCAAAAATGTTGAAAAAATAAGAAAGAAAGAGCTAATTATGAAATTTTGGTGAAATTTTGGATTTCAAATATATCAAATTTTCTTGAAAAAAAACCATAGATTTGCAGAATTCTTTGATAAAATCTCGGATCCATACAATAAAAATCACAAAAATTTTAAGAATTTTTTGACAATTATAGGGAGGTAGAATAGAAAAAAAGACGTTAAAAATACTAAAAAATAAAAAAGCAAAATAGTAAAGGATGGAATTCTAAAAATGTTTTGTACTTCAAATATCTCTATTTTTCTTAGTAAAAATTCAAGAATTTTTCATAATTCTTTGATAAAATCTATAATCCGTATAACAAAGGACTACAAATACTTTTAGAATTTTTTGATAAGTTTAGATAGGTGAAATGGGAAAAAAATATGTCAAAAATGCTAAAAGAATAAATAAAACAAAATGGTAACCGGTGGAATTTATAAGAATTTTGGATTTCAAATGTCTATATTTTTTTTTTTGAAAAATATTCCATATTTTTCTAAAATTCTTTGATAAAATCTCTAATCCATAATATAATAGAACAAAAAAAATTTCAGAATTTTTTGACAATTACAGTTAGATGAAATAGAAAAGAAAATGTCATAACTAATAAAAAAATTAAAAAAACAAAATACTAAAGCAAGGAATTTTAGAACAAAAAATATTTCACATTTGTATAGTTTTTTAAAAGACCTTCTAGAAATTTACAGAATTCGTTGATAAAATCTCTAATACTTCCCATTAAATACTACAAAAAATTTAATAATATTTTAACAGGTTTGGATAGGTAAAATAGAAAAAAAGATGTCAAAAATGCTAAAAAAATAAGAAAGAAATAGAAAATTAGGGAATTTTGGTGAAATTTTGGATTTCAAATATATCAAATTTTCTTGAAAAAAAAGATAGTTTTGTATAATTCTTTGATAAAATCTCGGATCCATACAATAAAAAAGACAAAAATTTTAAGAATTTTTTTATAACTATAGGGAGGTAAAATAGAAAAAAAGATGTTAAAAATACTAAAAAATAAAAAAACAAATAGTAAATGATGGAATTCTGAAAATGTTTAGTATTTCAAATATGTCTATTTTTCTCAATAAAAATTCAAGAATTTTCCAAAATTCTCTGATAGAATCTATAATCCGTATAATAAAGCACCACAAAAATTTTTAGAATTTTTTTGACAAGTTTGGATAGGTGAAATGGGAAAGAAAGATGTCAAAAATGCTAAAAGAATAAACAAAACAAAATAGTACCCGATGGAATTTATAAGAATTTTGGATTTCAAATGTCTATCTTTTTCTTTTAGAAACATGTTGCAGGATTTTCTAAAATTCTTTGATAAAATCTCTAATCCATAAAATAAAAGAATAAAAAAATTTCCAAAATTTTACTACAAGTATAGATAGATGAAACAGAAAAGAAAATGTAAAAAATAATAAAATATCAAAAAAATTAAAATACTAAAGCACTGGATTTTAGAGCAAAAAAATATTTGACATATGTATACTTTTTTTAAAAGAACTTCTAGAAATTTCTAGAATTCGTTGATAAAATCTCTAGTCCTTCCAATAAAATACTACAAAAAATTTAATAATTTTTTGACAAGTTTGGATAGGTGAAATAGAAAAAAAAGATGTCATAAATGCTAAAAAAATAAGAAAGAAATAGCAAATTATGGAATTTTGGTGAAATTTTGGATTTCAAATATATCAAATTTTCTTGAAAAAATAACCATAATTTTTCAGAATTCTTTGATACAATCTCGGATCCATACAATAAAAAACACAAAAATTATAAGAATTTTTTTATGACTATAGAGAGGTAAAATAGAAAAAAAGATGTTAAAAATACTAAAAAATAAAAAAGTAAATAGTAAACGATGGAATTCTGAAAATGTTTTGTATTTCAAATATCTCTATTTTTCTCAATAAAAAATTCAAGAATTTTCCAGAATTCTCTGATAAATCTATAATCTGTATAATAAAGCACCACAAAAATTTTTAGAATTTTTTGATAAGTTTGGTTAGGTGAAATGGAAAAAAAAGGAGGTCAAAAATGCTAGAAGAATAAACAAAACAAAATAGTAACCGATGGAACTTATAAGAATTTTGGATTTCAAATGTCTATATTTTTTTATAAAAATGTTCCAGGATTTTCTAAAATTCTTTGATAAAATCTCTAATCCATAAAATAAAAGAACAAATTTTTTGACAAGTACAAATAGATGAAATAGAAAAGAAATTGTCAAAATTAAAAAATACTAAAGCAAGGAATTTTATATCAAAAAATATTTCACATATGTATATTTTTTGAAAAGAACTTCTTGAAATTTCTAGAATTCGTTGATAAAATCTCTAATCCTTCCAATAAAACACTACAAAAAATTCAATAATTTTTTGACAAGTTTGGATAGATGAAATAGAAAAAAAAAAAGATGTCAAAAATGCTAAATAAATAAGATAAGAAATAGTAAATTATGGAATTTTGGTGAAATTTTGGATTTCAAATATATCAAATTTTCCTTAAAAAAACCATAGTTTTGTAGAATTATTTGATAAAATCTCGGATCTATACAATAAAAAACACAAAAATTTTAAGAATTTTTTGACAACTATAGGAAGGTAAAATAGAAAAAAAGATGTTAAAAATACTAAAAAATAAAAAAGCAAATAGTAAATGATGAAATTCATAAAATGTTTTGTATTTCAAATATCTCTATTTTTCTCAATAAAAATTCAAGAATTTTCCAGAATTCTCTGATGAAATCTATAATCCGTATAATAAAGCACCACAGAAAATTTAGAATTTTTTGACAAGTTTGGATAGGTGAAATGGGAAAAAAAGAAGTGAAAAATGCTAAAAGAATAAACAAACCAAAATAGTAAGTGATGAAACATATAAGAATTTTGGATTTCAAATGTCTATACTTGTTTTAGAAAAATGTTCTATGATTTTCTAAAGTTCTTTGATAAAATCTCTAAACCATAAAATAAAAGAACAATTTTTTTGACAAGTACAAATAGATGAAATAGAAAAGATAATGTCAAAAATACAAAAAAAATACAAAAAAAACGACTAAAACAAGGAATTTTAGAACAAAAAATATTTCACATATTTATATTTTTTTCAAAGAACTTCTAGAAATTTCTAGAATTCGTTGATAAAATCTCAAATTCTTCCAATAAAACACTACAAGAAATTCAATAATTTTTTGACAAGTTTGCATAGGTGAAAGAAAAAAAAGATGTCAAAAATGCTAAAAAAATAAGAAAGAAATAATAAATAATGGAATTTTGGTAAAATTTTGGATTTCAAATATATCAAATTTTCTTGAAAAAAAAATCATACTTTTGCAGAATTCTTTGATAAAATCTCGGATCCATACAATAAAAAACACAAAAATTTTAAATTTTTTTTGGCAACTATAGGGAGGTAAAATAGAAAAAAAGATGTTAAAAGTACTAAAAAATAAAAATGCAAATAGTAAACGATGGAATTTTGAAAATGTTTTGTATTTCAAAAATCTCTCCTTTTCTCAATAAAAATTCAAGAATTTTCCAGAATTCCCTGATAAAATCTATAGTCCGTATAATAAAGCACCACAATAATTTTTAGAATTTTTTGACAAGTTTGGATAGGAGAAATGGGAAAAAAAGATGTCAAAAATGCTAAAAGAATGAACAAAACAAAATAGCAACGGATGGAACTTAGAAGAATTTTGGATTTCAAATGTCTATTTTTTTTAGAAAAATGTTTCAACGATTTTCTAAAATTCGTTGATCAAATCTCTAATCCATAAACTAAAAAGAAAAAAAATTCCAGAATTTTTTAACACAGATAGATGAAATAGAAAAGAAAATGTCAAAAATAATAAAAAAATACTAAAGCAAGGAATTTTAGAACAAAAAATATTTCACATATGTATTTTTTTTAAACAAACTTCTAGAAATTTTCAGAATTCTCTGATAAAATTTATAATTCGTATAATAAAGCACCACAAAAATTTTTAGAATTTTTTGACAAGTTTGGATAGGTGAAATGGGAAAAAAAGATATCAAAAATGCTAAAAGAATAAACAAAACAAAATAGTAACTGATGGAACTTATAAGAATTTTGTATTTCAAATGTCTATACTTTTTTTAGAAAAATTTTCCATGATTTTCTAAAATTCTTTGATAAAATCTCTAATCCATAAAATAAAAGAACAAAAAAATTTCCAGATTTTTTTGACAAGTACAAATAGATGAAATAGAAAAGAAAATGTCTAAAATAATAAAAAAAAGCAAAATACTAAAGCAAGAAATTTTAGAAAAAAAATATTTCACCTATGTATATTTTTTTAAAAGAACTTCTAGAAATTTCTAGAATTCATTTGTCGCAACCGAGGTCTCGACGGGAACCGCGAACAAAATAATTTAATTTTCAAAATAGTGGAGTCGCCACCATATTTTATTAGGAAAAACTACGGAAAACCAAAAACAAGATAAGGCAGGCTTGCGAAAATGGATTTCGAGTCTGGGAGTCGCTTACGTGTGGGGAAGGTGTTAGCACCCCCACAACGCCCGTCCTAAGACAGTACCTTTAACTAAATAAGTAATCTGAGTGTGATTTTTAAAACATTTATTTTTGGTTTTATGGAGCCCGACAAGGTTTGACCTTGCTCCTACGTATCTCCATTAGGGGCGGAGAATCAGGGTTACGTAGTTCTTTGTTGATAAGATTGTTGGTTGTCTTGATATTTTTTTTTTTGAAATTTTTGAAAGCTTATGTTTGAGAATGAGGTAAGTGAATGGCACCAGTGCCAGGTTTAAAGCCTGGGCTTTGGATAATAGTGTCAGGTTTAAAGCCTGGGCTTTGAGTAAGGTGCCAGGTTTAAGGCCTGGGCTTTGGGTAAGGTGCCAGGTTTAAAGCCTGGGCTTTGAGTAACGATGTCAGGCTTAAACCTGGGCTTTGAGTAATGGTGCCAGGTTTAAAGCCTAGGCTTTAAATAAGGTGCCAGGTTTAAAGCCTGGGCTTTGAATAAGGTACCAGGTGCAAATACTAATTGGGGTGGTGCGGGAAGTAGCTCCACTAGTCAGAAATCCAACCAGAGTTGAGGGTGGGAATCAAGAAGAATTGGAGTGTAGATCTTAATTAATGGGGGTGCAGGAAGTAGATCCGCTAATTAGAAATCCAACCAGGGTTGAGGGCATTTTGGGCATTTTACGACGAGCATGGTTGACGGCGGCGACAGCGGGCGTTGCCGACGGCAGCATCGATGACGGCGGCGACTTCCGGCAGTGTGGAGGCGTGAGTGGAGCGGTTTGTAGGTGCAGTGGAGAGAAATTGTGAAACCCATAATTTCGTTTTTTTCTCTTCTTTTACAAGTTTGGACAGGTGAAATGGGAAAAAAAGATGTCAAAAATGCTAAAAGAATAAACAAAACCAAAATTGTAACTGATGGAATTTATAAGAATTTTGGATTTCAAATGTCTATATTTTTTTGAGAAAAATGTTCCATGATTTTCTAAAATTCATTAATAAAATCTCTAATCCATAAAATAAAAGAAAAAAAAATTGTAGAATATTTCACATATGTATACTTTTTTAAAAAACCTTCTAGAAATTTCCAGAATTCGTTGATAAAATCTTTAATCCTTCCAATCAAAGACTACAAAAAATTCAATAATCTTTTCACAAGTTTGGATAGGTGAAATAGAAAAAAAGATGTCAAATATGCTAAAAAAATAAGAAAGAAATACTAAATAATGGAATTTTGGTGAAATTTTGGATTTCAAATATATCAAATTTTCTGAAAAATAAAAACCATAATATTGCAGAATTATTCGATAAAATCTCGGATGCATACAATAAAAAACACAAAAATTTTAAATAAAAATTTGCAGAATTTTTTGACAAGTACAGATAGATGAAATATAAAAGAAAATGTAAAAAATAATAATAAAAAAATACTAAAGCAAGGAATTTTAGAACAAAAAATATTTGACATATGTATATTTTTTTAAAAGACCTTCTAGAAATTTCCAGAATTCATTGATAAAATCTCTTATCCTTCAAATAAAACAGTACAAAAAATTCAATAATGTTTTCACAAGTTTCGATAGGTAAAATAGAAGAAAAAAGATGTCAAAATTGCTAACAAAATAAGAAAGAAATACTAAATAATGGAATTTTGGTGAAATTTTGGATTTCAAATATATCAAGTTTTCTGGAAAAAAAGAACCATAATTTTGCAGAATTCTTTGATAAGTTCTCGGATCCATACAATAAAAAACACAAAAATTTTAAGAATTTTTTGATAACTACAGGGAGGTAAAATAGAAAATGGATGTGAAAAATACTAAAAAAATAAAACAGCAAATAGTAAACGATGGAATTCTGAAAATGTTTAGTATTTCAAATATCTCTATTTTTCTCAATAAAAATTCAAGAATTTTCCAGAATTCTCTGATAAAATCTATAATCCCTATAACAAAGCACCACAAAAATTTTTAGAATTTTTTGACAAGTTTGGACAGGTGAAATGGGAAAAATAGATGTCAAAAATGCTAAAAGAATAAACAAAACAGAATTGTAACCGATGGAATTTATAAGCATTTTGGACTGCAAATGTCTATATTTTTTTTGAGAAAAATGTTCCATGATTTTCTAAAATTTTTTGATAAAATCTCTAATCCATAAAATAAAAGAACAAAAAAATTTGCAGAATTTTTTGACAAGTACAAATAGATGAAATAGAAAAGAAAATGTAAAAAGTAATAATAAAAAAATACTAAAGCAAGGAATTTTAGAACAAAAAATTATTTGACATATGTATGTTTTTTTAAAAGACCTTCTAGAAATTTCTAGAATTCGTTGATAAAATCTCTTATCCTTCAAATAAAATAGTACAAAAAATTCAATAATGTTTTCACAAGTTTTGATAGGTAAAATAGAAGAAAAAAGATGTCAAAACTGCTAAAAAAATAAGAAAGAAATACTAAATAATGGAATTTTGGTGAAATTTTGGATTTCAAATATATCAAGTTTTCTGGAAAAAAAGAACCATAATTTTTCAGAATTCTTTGATAAGTTCTCGGATCCATACAATAAAAAACACAAAAATTTTAAGAATTTTTTGATGACTATAGGGAGGTAAAATAGAAAAAAAGATGTTAAAAATACTAAAACATAAAAAAGCAAATAATAAATGATGGAATTCTGAAAAAGTTTAGTATTTCAAATATCTCTATTTTCTCAATAAAAATTCAAGAATTTTCCAGAATTCTCTAATAAAATCTATAATCCCTATAACAAAGCACCGCAAAAAATTTTCAAATTTTTTGACAAGTTTGGATAGGTGAAATGGGAAAAAAAGATGTCAAAAATGCTAAAAGAATAAACAAAACAAAACGGTAACCGATGGAATTTACAAAAATTTTGGATTTCAAATGTTTATATATTTTTTAGAAAATTGTTCTATGAGTTTCTATAATTCTTTGATAAAATCTCTAATCCATAAAATAAAAGAACAAAAAAATTTGCAGAATTTTTTGGCAAATACAGATAGATGAAATGGAAAAGAAAATGTCAAAAATAATAATAAAAAAAACAAATACTAAAGCAAGGAATTTTAGAACCAAAAATATTTCACATATGTATATTTTTTTAAAAGACCTTTTAGAAATTTCCAGAATTCGTTGATAAAATCTCTTATCGTTCCAATAAAATAGAACAAAAAATTCAATAATGTTTTCACAAGTTTTGATAGGTGAAATAGAATAAAAAATATGTCAAAAATGCTAAAAAAATAATAAAGAAATAGTAAATAATGAAATTTTGGTGAAATTTTGGATTTCAAATATATCAAATTTTCTGAAAAAAAGAACCATAATTTTACAGAATGCTTTGATAAGTTCTCGGATCCATACAATAAAAAACACAAAAATTTTAAGAATTCTTTTATGACTATAGGGAGGTAAAATAGAGAAAAGGATGTTAAAAATACTAAAATATAAAAAAGCAAATAATAAACGATGGAATTCTGAAAATGTTTAGTATTTCAAATATCTCTATTTTTCTCAATAAAAATTCAAGAATTTTTCAGAATTCTCTGATAAAATCTATAATCCGTATAACAAAGCACCACAAAAATTTTTAGAATTTTTTGACAAGTTTGGACAGGTGAAATGGGAAAAAAAGATGTCAAAAATGCTAAAAGAATAAACAAAACAGAATTGTAACCGATGGAATTTATAAGCATTTTGGATTGCAAATATCTACATTTTTTTTGAGAAAAATGTTCCATGATTTTCTAAAACTCTTTGATAAAATCTCTAATCCATAAAATAAAAGAACAAAAAAATTTGCAGAATTTTTTGACAAGTACAGATAGATGAAATAGAAAAGAAAATGTCAAAAATAATAATAAAAAAATACTAAAGCAGTTTGTAACTTGCTGGGAGCAAGGGTAGTAAACTGATCTTGTGATCTGTTTTAGTGGAAATCTTTGCTAGTCTGCAAAGGACTGGACGTAGCCCTTGTGGAAGGGTGAACCAGGATAAAAATTCTGTGTTCTTGCTTTTCTCCCTACTCTTCTTGATTGCTTTTATTCATTGCTGCCATCTTTAAAATTAACTGGATTAAAATCAGTTCATTTTGTTATTCATACTCTGAACATCTGTTTGCATAATCAACTGTGATTCTGGATTGTGTTTAATCTACTGGAGTGTGTTTAAACATCTTAAATCTGAGTTAAGACCTTTTTCACACTGCAAACTGTTTTCTGGGTTTAATTGAATTCTGGGTTTAACTCTGATATATTCCGCTGTGCACAATCGATTGTTTACCTGACAGTTCATAATTACATAGTCAATCGATTGAATAAAGAATTTTCATTCTCTACTTGAAGAATAAATCAGATTTGCGAAAAGTTTTCAAAGTTCAATTCACCCCCCCTCTTGAACTCAGTCTAAACCTTATTTTACAGAAGCCAATCTGATGTGTGTTGAGTTATTCATACTCTGAACATCTGTTTGCATAATCAACTCTGATTCTGGATTGTGTGTAATATACTGGATTGTGTTTATACATATTAAATCTGGGTTAGCACATTCTTACACTGTAAACTGATTTCTGGGCTTAATTGATTTCTGGGTTTAATTGAATTCTGGGTTTAACTTTGATATATTCCGCTGTGCTCAATCGATTGTTTACCTGACAATTCAGAATTACACAACTCAATCGATTGAATAAAGAATTTTCATTCTCTACTTCAAGAATAATTCAGATTTGCGAAAAAGTTTTCTAAGTTCAATTCACCCCCGCTCTTGAACTCGGTCTAAACCTTATTTTTCAGATATTTCACATATGTATATTTTTTTAAAAGACCAACCTTTTAGAAATTTCTAGAATTCGTTGATAAAATCTCTTATCCTTCCAATAAAACACTACAAAAAATTCAATAATCTTTTCACAAGTTTGGATAGGTGAAATAGAAAAAAAAGAGATGTCAAAAATGCTAAAAAAATAAGAAAGAAATAGTAAATTATGGAATTTTGGTGAAATTTTGGATTTCAAATATTTCAAATTTTCTTAAAAAAAACCCACAATTTTGTAAAATTCTTTGATAAATCTCGGATCCATACAATAAAAAACACAGAAATTATAAGAATTTTTCGATGACTATTGGGAGGTAAAATAGAACAAAAGATGTTAAAAATACTAAAAAATAAAATAAAACAAATAGTAAATGATGAAATTCTAAAAATGTTTTGTATTTCAAATATCTCTATTTTTCTCAATAAATATTCAAGAATTTTCTAGAATTCTCTGATAAAATCTATAATCTCTATAACAATGCACCAGAAAAATGTTTAGAATTTTTTGACAAGTTTGGACAGGTGAAATGGGAAAAAAAGATGTCAAAAATGCTAAAAGAATAAACAAAACAAAACAGTAACCGATGGAATTTATAAGAATTTAGATTTGAAATGTCTATGTTTTTTTTTTAGAAAATGTTCCATGATTTTCTAAAATTCTTTGATAAAATTTCCAGAAATTTTTGACAAATACAGATAAATGAAATAGAAAAGAAAATGTCAAAAATAATAAAAAAAAACAAAATACTAAAGCAAGGAATTTTAGAACAAAAACTATTTCTCATATGTATATTTTTTTAAAAGGCCTTCTAGAAATTTCCAGAATTCGTTGATAAAATCTCTAATCCATAAAATAAAAGAACAAAAAAATTTCTAGAATTTTTTGACAAGTACAGATAGCTGAAATAGAAAAGAAAATGTCAAAAATAATAAAAAAATAAAAAAAAAAACAAATACTAAAGCAAGGAATTTTAGAACAAACAATATTTCACATATGTATATTTTTTTAAAAGACCTTCTAGAAATTTCCAGAATTCATTGATAAAATCTCTAATCCTTCCAAGAAAACACTACAAAAAATTCAATAATTTTTTCACAAGTTTGGAAGGTGAAATAGAAAAAAAAAGATGTCAAAAATGATAAAAAAATAAGAAAGAAATTGTAATATATGGAATTTTGGTGAAAAATTGCATTTCAAATATATCAAAAAGAGAGAAGAGAGGAGGAGGAAAAAAAGAAAGAGAGGATCACATAAAGGGAGAACACGTTAAAAATAGAGAAAAAAGAGAGAAAAAGTAGAGAAGATTGATTCTCCTGTCTTACTATCCACACTCAGTTTAAAACTGAGAAGCAAGAAACTTTTGGAAAGGAGACTATCATTTTTGAAGAACGCAGGTATGATTTGTAAGGTTTAAATTTTCATA
>Ga0209489_109189_pt1 | contig 12555 bp, 13 predicted proteins | sample SiratrowhiteBW_FD_187527 | JGI IMG/M metagenome (GOLD analysis project Ga0209489, IMG submission 187527) | Root nodule microbial communities of legume samples collected from California, USA - Siratro white BW (SPAdes) (version 2) | ecosystem: Host-associated > Plants > Roots > Nodule | place... | reverse complement strand
TTAGATGCAATTCCATTTTCTGTCTGTACTTTTCACTTCATAATGCATTATGTGTTTCATACTTTGTTTAGTCATCAGTTTTTGTATCTGTTGTGTCTTAATTGTCTGAATGTATCAGTTGTGGAGTAGATTATGTAACTGTGGATCTTCCACATATGTTTTATGGATCAGATAAAACAATGCTTTTGTGATATTTTAAGTCTGTAGTATTTAGAATACTGATTAAGGAAACGAAATACGAAATTTTGGATATTTTATCTTTTATAAAAAAAAAATCCTTATATAAATTTATTCCACGTGTTCTTATTTATTAGATCTAATTAGTTAAATCGTGATTATAATAATAATAATAATAATATATTTTTAGGCATATACTTTTGTTTGTCTCAGTAGTTTCAATCTTTTAAAAGTATTAAATGAATTGATGTTTTCAGATTTTAATGAAACTAACTTTTTAATGAATTTGAATATTTTATTTTAATTATACAAAAAAATAGATTTTATGTATAAATGTCTTTTAAAAACTAATAACTTGGTAAATACATTTGCATGTGCCTATAATTTCAATATATCCAATTTTTACAATAGATAATTAACTATAGATAATATTTTTAATTATTATTTTATTATGAAAATGTTTCATTGTAAAGAAAAGAGATAAATAACAATGATATATATATATATATATATATATATATATATATATATATATATATATATATATATATATATATATATATATATATATTTATATTTATATTTATATTTATATTGCTAAAATTAATTATGACGTGATATTGTGATTTTGTTTTATCTATTTTTTTGTGTGAATTTTTTTCATTTGAATTTGTTATCTATCTGAATCAAAATATTTAATTATATTATTAATTTGAATTATCAAATTGTGAAAATCATATTCTGATTATATGTTTTATAATTTTGTATAATAATTAAATAAATATTTTAATTATTTTAATAATAATATTTTTTGTTAAAGAAAATTATCTTGTCACTGTTTTATATATATATATATATAAACTTTAAGAAAAAATGAAAATTGTGACAGAAATATAGATATATTATATTCATATTTTCATAATGTTACACTTATAAGTCAAAACTTTGAATTATATGTTGATTATATGATGTTCAATTCTGAGTTGTGCAAAAACCAAGTCGACTATGTCAACCAATTCTTCCCATAAGAAAACATAACATAAGACTAAATTTAAAATGTTTGTTTGAAATGGAAAGAGCAAAATTTCTCAACTTTATACTTACCCATCAAGGGATCCAGGCCAACCCAAAAAAAATGTGAAGCTATAGTGAAGATGCTCATTTGAAAGAGGTATAAAGATTTGTAAGGAGGCAAATATCTCTATCCTAGCTCTTGTTGAGATTAATTGAGAAGACTAAGTCGATATTCTAACTCATGAAAAAAGCGTCAAAGTTTCATTGGAATCCACATTCTGAAATTATTATCGTAGTCAAGAATTTCTTGTCATCCTCCTCAATAATCCAAAAATCGTCTTTGATAACTGTTAATAATGGGTTAATTAAGCATAGATTTGTTAGGATTTTTAGCATTTATTCTGTTTTAATTATAGGATTTTTAGAGATTTTGTTTAGTTAGGGATTTTATTGTTTATTTTTCTGTTTAATGCGTTTTTGGTTATGGAAAGAGAATGCAGTTGAGATTTAGGTGAGATTCAAAGAAAGAGAGAATAAAGGAACGCTGGAATTAAGGAAAGGAGTAGAAAAACAGATTTTAAGTGACTTCTTGCTTACGCTAAAGGAGGAGCTTGAGCTAAAACTCACTTAAATCAGAAAAGAAGTTCTGAACGAAGGCGTCAACGCAACTAAAGCGTGAAGTGCCAAAACAACAACCACTTTGTAACAAACAGCAAGGATCCTTTATAAAAGGAAGGCTAGAATGAACGAAATGGATCATCATCTTTTGGGAAGATCTTTTGGAAGCACTTTCACAATCCAGAATTTTCCTTTTCCCTTTTCCGTTGTATATTCATGGCTACCATGCGTAGCTAATCTCTTTTCTTCTTGGGATTGAATGTAATTTCTCCACTTCAATTGTACTCTTGGTATTTATTTGATATTGTTTTATTCAGTTTATCTTTGTTTAACGTTTTATATTAAATTGTCATACTTTAAATTTCTCTTTGTGACTGGAAAGCACTTTTTGGAATTAGAATCAAATGTTAATGCATTACATTTATAAATTCAGGAATGAATTATAGAGTAATGACTACACATAGCAACTGATCTTAATGCTAACTAAATTAATCTAGTAACTAGGAATAGAGCTAGATACTTTAATTTATGAAATTCAATGCTAGAGAAATCAGGTTGAAAAAGCTTTTATTTGCGCAAATTGATAATTGGAAAAGACAATATTGAATTCAGTTAAGAGTATATGAGAATGGAGAATATTATTATTCAATCCCAAGGTTGTTATTATTATTGATTTTTCTTCTTTATTAATTGTGTTTTAAGTTACTTTTTATATTCAGTTACCAAAACAAATTATTGTTAAATCTTTCTTCATAATACAATTGATCTTGAGTCAATCTACAATTTTCGTTCCTTAAGGATACGATACTCTCTTACTCATTATATTACTTGTGGACTCAGTATACTTGCTAGAAAATCGTTAACAAGTTTTTGGCGTCGTTGCCGGGAAACGGTGAAGAATTGGAAATTGAATTTTGTATCAATTGCATTGTGAATTACTGATTTTTCTTGTGATCGTAATCTCTTGTTAGGCAGCAGTTGATGCGTTTGAGAAATCAAAGGAAAGAAGAACAATTGTTATTTGATCCAGATATTAATAAGACGTTGAGACAACTCAGGCAAAGAAGAAAGCGTGAGCAGAAAAATCAGTCAAGGGACAAAACTAGTGGTGAAATCATGGCAGAAGAGGCCAATGGTCATGTCGATCCGGCTGATCCACCACCAAGAAGAGTGTTGGGTGACTATGCTTTGCAGCAAGGGCCCAGACATTTTTCTAGTATAGCTGTTCCTAACACAACTAGAATGATTGAAATAAAGCCAGCACACCTGACGCTGGTTAGTGCCAATCAATTCACTGGAATGGAGCATGAGGATCCATATACTCATTTGTCAACATTCTACGAATTGACAACCACTATGGGATTTGAAGATCAGGATAAGGATATTGCTTATATGAGGTTGTTTCCTTTCTCATTAACTGGAAAGGCAAAAGAGTGGCTGAAGTTACATCCAAATCAGAGTTTGACGCGCTGGAGTGATGTGGAGGAAAAGTTTTTATAGAGATTTTTCCCTCCATCCCGTTTCATAAAGGCTAGATCAGAAATTTCAAATTTCAGACAAGGATCAGATGAAGCTTTGTGTGCAGCATGGGAGAGATTCAAGGTGTTGCTCAGAAGATGTCCGAATCATGGATTTGAAGACATTGCACAGTTAAACATTTTTCACAATGGACAGAGGCCAAATACAAAAATGATCCTTGACGCAGCAGCAGGAGGAACTATGATGGTAGTAGACGTGGAACGTGCACCCGAATTATCGATGTTTTAGCCTCAACTGATTATCAAGCACAGTATGATCGGCAGAGTGTGCAGAAGAAGGGAGTTTTTGAATTGAATAGCACTGATGCAATTCTAGCACAGAACAAAATCATGACTTAACAAATGGAAGCTTTGACTCAGCAAATGGCAAAACTGCCACAGCAGTTACAGGCACAGTAGTTGCAGGCAGTTCAGGCCTCACAATCTGTTAATTATCAAACTCCAGTATTGATGTGTATTTTTGTGGAGGAAACCATGTAAATGGGAATTGCTCACAACAGACTGCAGTTGGAACAGCAACTGAAGAAGTACAGTACATGGCAAACTCTGGCAGGCAGAATGTTCAGCAGGGGAATTTTTCAGACAATGCCCCTCATGGATGGAGAAATCCCCCAAATCAACCATGGGGATGGAAGCAAGATACTGGAAATTCTGGTAGGCAGCCAATGTTTCAGCAGCAGCAACCTACATTGTATGATCGAACTAGCAAGCTGGAGGAAACTTTGGAGAAGTTTATGCAAACTTCTCTGACCAATCAGAAAAATCAGGAGGCATCTTTGAGGAATTTGGAGACTCAGGTAGGCCAATTGGCTAACCAGCTAGCAGAGCAGCAAAATGGACAGTTTTCTGCCAATACTCAGCCCAATCCGAAGGAGCAATGCAAAGCAATCACCATACGTTGTGGGAAGCAGGTTGGTTCGGATGTAAATGTGAAAGATGTTGAAAACAAAAACCAAACAACAGATGATTAAGGCAAAGTAGGAGAGGAAGTTCTACCAGAAGCACCCTCAATGGAAAACAATAAGGAAGAAGGAAAACAGGATGAGGAGAATTCTGATAAAAATCAGAATTGGAGAAAGATTCAAAAGGAAATACCATTGAAACATGTGTCATATCCACACGCACCTTCCAAACGAGAAGCTGAGAGGCAATTCATCAGATTCACAAAAATCTTGAAGAATTTACAGATTAACATACCTTTTACAGAAGCATTGCAGTAGATGCCTATCTATGCATGTTTTTTGAAAGAGATATTGACTAAGAAGAGAAAATTTCCAAAGGATGAGAGAGTGGAATTAGAGGCAGGATGTAGTGTCATCATTCAGAAATCAATTTCACAGAAATCTCGTGATCCTGGGAGTTTTACACTACCCATCTCAGTGGGAAATTTGTATATAGGTAAGGCTTTGCTGGACCTAGGTGCAAGTATCAATTTGATTCCGTTATCCATGCTGAGGAAAATAGGAGAGATAGATGTCAGACCTATATGAATGACATTGCAATTGGCAGATAGATCTATCAAGCACCCATATGGAGTGGTAGAGGATTTGCTGGTGAAGGTAGATAAATTCCTGTTTCCAGTTGACTTTGTGGTGATGGACATTGAAGAAGATGTGGATGTACTTGTGATCTTGGGAAGACCATTTATGAAAACTGCAAAGGTGATCATAGACGTGGACAAAGGCAAATTAAAGGTCTGTGTGGAGAATGAGGAAGTGAGTTTCAATGTTTTTGAGGCAATGAAACATCCTAATGACAAAAGGGATTGCTTTAGGCTTGATGTGATAGATGAAGAATACAATCGAATACAGAAAAGCTTAGGCAGTTCAGAGACACTATTGCAGGTTATCACCCAACCTGCAGATGAGCTAGTTGAAATGGGGGATACAGAGGCTTTAGCCTTAGCTACTATGTTAGATCAAGTTAAGGAGTTTGTTCAGCAATCAGAAAACAGACAGAAACTGGAGACAGGTTATATTGCTTCAGAAGATGCACTAGAGTTGAAAGTTTTACCACCCCACCTTAAATACAGTTTTCTGGGTGGAGACATAAAGAAACCAGTAATTTTAAGCAGTTTGCTAACTGCTGAGAAGGAGGAACAGGTAATTGAGGTGCTAAGAATCAACCAAGAGGCTATTGGTTGGCAACTGTCTGATTTAAAGGGAATCAGTCCAGCTTATTGCATGCACAGGATACACATGGAGGCTGATTTTAAACCAGTTGCACAGCCACAGAGAAGACTGAATCCAGTTATGAAAGAAGTGGTGAAGAAGGAAGTGCAAAAACTGTTGGAGGCTGGGATGATTTATCCCATTTCAGACAGTACATGGGTAAGTCCAGTACAAATGGTCCCAAAGAAGAGTGGAGTAACTGTTATACACAATGAGAAGAATGAGCTAATCCCCACAAGAACAGTTACTGGTTGGAGAATGTGCATTGACTATAGGAAATTGAATCAGGCAACCAGGAAGGATCATTTTCCTCTGCCTTTTATGGATCAGATGTTGGAAAGGTTAGTAGGAAAAGCTTATTACTGTTTTCTGGATGGTTATTCTGGCTATAATCAGATTACAGTAGATCCACAAGATCAAGAGAAGACGGCTTTTACATGTCCCTTTGGTGTTTTTGCATATAGGAAAATGTCATTTGGACTGTGTAATGCACCAGCTACTTTCCAGAGGTGCATGTTGGCTATTTTTTCTGATTTGGTGGAGAATTGCATAGAAGTATTTATGGATGATTTTTCAGTTTTTGGTTTGTCTTTCCAATCTTGTTTAGAGAATCTGAATACAGTATTGAAAAGGTGTGTTAAGACAAATCTGGTGCTGAATTGGGAGAAGTGTCACTTTATGGTAACCGAAGACATTGTATTGGGGCACAAAATCTCTGAACGTGGCATGGAAGTGGACAAAGCAAAAGTGGAAATTATAGAAAAATTGCCCCTCCTACAAATGTCAAAGGAATAAGGAGCTTTTTGGGACATGCTGGTTTTTATAGAAGATTTATCAGAGACTGTTCAAAAATTGCGAAACCACTGTGCAATTTGTTGAATAAAGACACACCTTTCAACTTTGATAAAGATTGCTTAGTGGCATTTGACAGATTGAAGGAGAAGCTCACTACTGCACCAATTATCACTGCACCTGATTGGAATCTGAGTTTTGAGCTTATGTGTGATGCAAGTGACTATGTAATGGGTGTTGTTTTGGGACAGAGAAAGGAGAAGCTGTTTTATGTAATATACTATGCTAGCAAAGTCTTGAATGATGCTCAGAGCAATTATACAACAACTGAAAAGGAATTGCTGGCAATTGTGTATGCTCTGGAGAAATTTAGAGCCTATCTCATGGGTTCTAAGGTGACCATTTATACAGATCATGCTGCCATCAGATATTTGTTGACCAAGCCAGAATCAAAGCCTAGGCTAATTCGCTGGATGCTGCTACTGCAGGAATTTGATTTGGAAATCAAAAACAAGAAGGGCAGTGAAAATCATGTGGCTGATCATTTATCCAGATTGCTAATGAAGCAATTACTGCTAAGGAAGCTGAAGTGCTGGATGAATTCCCTGATGAAAAGCTGTTAGTTGTACATGAAAGGCCATGGTTTGCTGATATGGCTAATTTTAAAGCTGCTCACATTGTTCCTGAAAATATAGATTGGCAGCAGAAGAAAAAATTGTTTAAGGAGGCTAAGCAGTACATTTGGGATGACCCTTACTTGTTCAAAATAGGGGCTGATAACTTGTTAAGAAGATGTGTGACCAACAGGGAAGCACAGAGCATCTTATGGCATTGTCATAATTCCCCTTATGGAGGACATTTCAATGGAGAACGCACTGCATCAAAAGTGTTACAATCTGGGTTTTATTGGCCAACATTGTTCAACGATGCGTACACACATGTGCAACAGTGTGATAAGTGTCAGAAGACAGGGAACATCTCTAGGAGGCATGAGATGCCTTTGCAGAATATTCAGGAGATTGAGGTGTTCGATTGTTGGGAAATTGACTTTATGGGACCGTTACCCAGCTCATTGTCTAATGAATATATCTTGATAGCAGTTGAATATGTTTCCAAGTGGGTTGAAGCTGTTCCCACACAAAAAGCTGATTCAAAAACTGTGATTAAATTTGTCAAAAAGAACATCTTTTCCAGATTCAGAACACCACGAGTCTTGATCAGTGATGGAGGAAAACATTTTTGTAATGTGCTATTGGAGAAAGTACTGAAACATTATGGAGTAAAGCATCGGATTGCCACTGCATACCATCCTCAAAGTAATGGTCAAGCTGAGGTTTCCATCAGAGAAATTAAGAGGATCCTGGAGAAAACGGTTGCAGCCTCACGCAAGGATTGGGCGTTGAAGCTAGATGAAGCACTGTGGGCGTACAAAACAGCATATAAAACACCTACTGCATTATCTCCTTTCCAATTGATCTATGGAAAGGCTTGTCATCTTCCTGTGGAATTGGAACATAAAGCTTTTTGGGCACTCAAGTGGCTCAATTTTGATTCTAAGGCTTCAGCAGGAAAGAGGTTGCTTCAATTGACTGAGTTGGAGGAGATGAGACTCAATGCATATAATTCCTCTCGTTTGTACAAAGAAAGAATTAAAGCATATCATGGCAAGAAGCTATTGAAGAGGGAATTTCGAATTGGACAGATGGTTTTGTTGTTTAACTCTAGATTGAGGCTGTTCCCAGGAAAGTTAAAATCCAGATGGTCAGGACCATTTGTGGTTAAGCAAGTTAGATCACATGGAGCTGTGGAAATTGAAGATCCTAAATCTAAAAGAAGCTGGTTAGTAAATGGGCAGAGACTTAAACACTACGTGGGTGGTGATTTTGAAAGGCTCATATCACTAATTACTTTGAGTAATTAGGATTCGGCATCAAGCTATATGACGTTAAACGAGCGCTTACTGGAAGGCAATCCAGTATTTACATATTTTTTAAATTCATGCATGGTAGGTATAGGTTGGTTAGGATAGATTAGGATTTTAAATTATAGTTAGAAAAATTTTTAGCTTTGAGCTATTTTCATAGCTCAAGCTAAATGTCACTTAGCGCTCATCTTAGCGTAGTTTAAATAGAACAGAACATTGCCTTGTCTCACAAGGACCTGGCACTGAGCGAGTTGGAGACGATTCAACTTCCCGCGTTCTGCACTGAGCACACACAGCATTGTTCAACAACTCTCTGGGAATCAAGGTAGGATTTTTTCTGGTTATTGTTAAATGCGAAGTTGCCTGAGGTTCTGAGAGTCATCTTAAGTTGTTTATCCATGGTAGAATAGGATCTGTAATCTGTTGCGAGAGTTAGGGTTATGTTTTGGGCGATAAAGTTTTGGTTTTTAGGGTTCCTGAATGATCGATAAGAGGGTAGTAATGTTATAGGACGAATTTGGTGTTAACTTTGGTTTTCAGGAAAATGTCGAGAGTCAAGCACACCGCTGTTAGAGGACATCCAGCTAAAAGATACAGAGGTGCTGAGCAATTTTTTGATGAAGCCATACCTTCGGACACGCCGGAGCAGGAGCAGGCAGCAAACATTCAGGCACAGTAGAATGCACAGAAGTTTCTGAATGATAACAAGCTCAGAAGGTATGAGCAGATCAAGCGTTGGGGGTTTATTGCTGAAAGGAGGGTAGAACTCAAGCCTGGAGATTGTGACCCCTTCCTGATGAGGAAACTGAGGCGTAACTGGAAGAGGTTGGTTGAGCCCCTCAAGAAATTTGATGCTGAGATTGTGAGAGAGTTTTAGTCCAACGCTTATCTGGAGCGCTAGGAGAGGCATAGAAGGAAGACGATGGTCAGAGGAAGGTGGATTAAGTATAGTCCACAAGCCATTGATGATCTTCTGGAAAACCCTTATCGTAGACAAGATGAGCAATGCCACTATCAGAGGTTATGTGGTAGGAAGAAAGGGTTTAGCAACAGGAGAGTGGCAGCAGTTCTGTGTATGCCAGGAAAGGGTTATCAGTTAACTGAAGCAGGAAAGGAAACTCATATCAGGAGAAGAGACATGAAAACCTTGGCACAAGTCTGGCTAACATTCCTGTTGGCAAATGTTATGCCAACAGGACATGTTTCGGATATAAACGTCACGAAGAGTAATTTGTTATTCTCAATGATGCAGGATGATTTTACTATTAATATTGCAAGGGTAATTTCTGATGAAATACAGAAGGTGGTTGATGAAGAAAGAGTAGGAAGAGGAGAAAGAAGAGGAACTTTGGGGTTCCCCGCATTGATCACTGCTCTTTGTGAGGATCAAGGAGTGTTTGTGGATCCGAAGGTGAAGATCAGAGCTCCAATTGATTTGAAGTTCATTCAACTTCATTGCACCAATCCAGAAGAATATCCGGAACAGAGAAATAGGGCACCAAGTCCACCGAAGTCACCCTCATCACCAACTTTGGAGGCAGTGGAGAAAAGAATTATGAGACATATTTTGCATATGGAGGATCAACAGAGTGCCATTTGCAGATTTATGATGCAGATATACCATTCCATGCGCGACAAGACTTTTATGAATGATGAAGAATTGTCCTCTTACTTGAACTGGCCTGAGGACAGGCCAAGTTCAGTGGGAGGGGCTGAGCCTGGAGGAGATGAAATGCAGAGTGATGCGGGAAATAAAGGTGCACCAGTGGATAATGAACCAGTGAATGATCCATCTAATGAACCTAGAATAGAGAAGGAACCACCTGTAGCTCCAGCAATAGAGGAGCCAGCAGCAGCTAGCCGTGCAGAACCACCAGCAGAATCACCAGCAAAACCACCAGTTGAACCATGTGAGGATTCACCAATCAGGAAGAAAACACCAGTGAGAAAAGCAGGACCATCAGAAAAGAAAGCAAAATCACCAGCAAAGGAGGCATCAGGGACTGAATCATCTAGAAGGACAACAAGATCATCAAAGGCAGACTCACCATTGAAAGAACCATCTGTAGCTGAGCCAGTTAGAAGATCAAAAAGGGCAAGGAGAACTGTGGCAGGAACTATGGCTGTTATAGAGGAAATTGAGCCTCTAAAAACTCAATTTGTGATATCGTCGGACTCAGATGGGGAAGAACAAGTAAGGGATGAAGAAGAATTAGTGAGTAATGAGGAAGCAGCAACAGGAAACTTTGCAAGTGATGAGGACACAGAGGATGAAGATAGCAACTACTGAGGGTGCTATAACAGGACGGAAGAGCAACTACTGAAGGTTGCTGTAGCATTGTTGGTTGAAGTTTTTGTGGCTGACCTGATAAATTGTAGATAGGCAAAGGTCTGGAATGATATTTTGAAGTGCAGATCAGAGACAAATGGTGGTAGTATAGCTTTTACTTTTGATGAATGACTATTTGTGATGGATAACTGTATTAATTTGCACATTGTGGATAACTGTACAAGGTAGGCACAGGAACTAATGATTGAGCATGATATGTTAATATGACTGTGTACTGAAAGTAATGAAATTGTTGGGATTGTGACTAAAATATTTTGTGTGCATTAAGTAGCGTATGCTTATTTTTGAGCCTGAGCTAACAGTGACAGAAAATTAGAAAGACTGCATGACAATAGGAGGATTAACATGAGTAAGAATTTACAGGATTGGAGTGAAACAGTATGTGAGACAGTGACACTGAGAGAAAAATTGAGATGCATATTGTATTGATATTAATTGTTGCTTTAATTTGTTGAGCTAGGATTTATCTTGCATTGATAAGGATGAGGAAGGCATATTGTTTAATTGAGGGTAAATGATAACTAGAGCCAAAAAGCTACCTGGTAAGATGAGAGATTGAATTTTGAACCAAATTAGGCTGAATCAGTGGAACCTTGAGCTATATGTGCATAAAACTACCTTGAGTATGAATAGTTAGGAAATTGTGGTACAACTTGAAGAAAAATGGAGTTCTAAGTAAATAAGGGCTTTGGATACTGGGGAAGTAAGGTAGCTACTATAAGAGTGTACTCCAAATGAAAAAAAAAAAACAAAACAAAACAAAAATATATTGTTCTGTACATGTGGAAAAAAAAATAATAGTTGAAAAAGGGGTACACAGTGGGAAGCATGAGCTACTGTTTTAGCTTAAGCAAAGTTGAATGATAAAGTCAGCTGGAAAGTAAAAGTGGTGAAAAAGTGATGAAGAATTCATAGTCCAATTAGTTCTCCAAATTTAAATTCAAGTTGTATCCATAGTTTTTGAAACTATTTGTATGTTTTGTGTTCCAAGAAAAACCAAGTTTTTTTTCATAACCAGGCCATGTTACAACCTTGTGAAGACCTTTGGACTTATCAATTGCAGAATGAATTTGTTTGATAAATGAGTAGCAACTTTTGATTGAGAGTAATATGTCATTTTCTTTGAGGAAACAGTGGTGAGAATTGTGTGAGATGAGAATCCTGTCATGACTTGCAGGTGTTGTTTGAATATTGGATTGTGGGATTTCTAATTTATGAAGTTGTGGGTGAATTGTTTGAAATTAAGAAACGCTTAAGAGAGCACATGAATTATGGAAGATGGAGAGTTTTGATTGTCTTGCTTAGGGACAAGCAAGAAACTAAGTGGGGAGACTTTTGATAACTGTTAATAATGGGTTAATTAAGCATAGATTTGTTAGGATTTTTAGCATTTATTCTGTTTTAATTATAGGATTTTTAGGGATTTTGTTTAGTTAGGGATTTTATTGTTTATTTTTCTGTTTAATGCGTTTTTGGTTATGGAAAGAGAATGCAGCTGAGATTTAGGTGAGATTCGAAGAAAGAGAGAATAAAGGAACGCTGGAATTAAGGAAAGGAGCAGAAAAACAGATTTTAAGTGATTTCTTGCTTACGCTAAAGAGGAGCTTGAGCTAAAACTCACTTAAATCAGAAAAGAAGTTCTGAACGAAGGCGTCAACGCCACTGAAGCGTGAAGTGCGAAAAAAACAACCACTTTGTAACAAACAGCAAGGATCTTTTATAAAAGGAAGGCTAGAATGAACGAAAGGGGTCATCATCTTTTGGGAAGATCTTTTGGAAGCACTTTCGCAATCCAGAATTTTCCTTTTCCCTTTTCCGTTGTATATTCATGGCTACCATGCAATGCTAATCTCTTTTCTTCTTGGGATTGAATGTAATTTCTCCACTTCAATTGTACTCTTGGTATTTATTTGATATTGTTTTATTCAGTTTATCTTTGTTTAACGTTTTATATTAAATTGTCATACTTTA
>Ga0209489_109186_pt1 | contig 12558 bp, 6 predicted proteins | sample SiratrowhiteBW_FD_187527 | JGI IMG/M metagenome (GOLD analysis project Ga0209489, IMG submission 187527) | Root nodule microbial communities of legume samples collected from California, USA - Siratro white BW (SPAdes) (version 2) | ecosystem: Host-associated > Plants > Roots > Nodule | place: USA... | reverse complement strand
ATATTTATATATATATATATATATATATATATATATAGATATATATATATATATATATATATAACAATTATTATTTTCTTACTTTTCATAATTTTGTTTTCATCTAAAAAAAATTGAGTAATATAAGCCACTAATTTGTCAGAATAAATATATGTGAAGTTACAAAAGTAAATCGGCACTTCAATCCTTAATATTTTAGAGGAGATTTATTTTAATATTTGACATTTATTTTTTAATTTTATTGTTAATAACATTTGCAACTATAATGAGGGATATAAAAGAATAATTATATTTTATAGAATGAGTAGAAATTTTCTTAAATAAAAGATTAAAATATTGAGATTTATAAGAACCTTTTTTAATAAAAAATAATAAACTATAAAAAGTACAAAAAGTGAGTGTATAATCCATATAGAAAAGGAGAAATATGAACATAAATAGAATTATTCCAGCGTATTTATATCTATAGCACGCAAATATGGAATAATTATTATATTCTTCAAAATAATCAATATCTTAATATAATAAATATATTAATGAGTATTATTTTATTAATAGTTCCATATGTTATTTTATGACACGCTGTCAGACATTAGATTGAAAACAAAGACAAATATAAATAATATATATATATATGTGTGTGTTTGATAGTTGAATTATTCCAACATAATTGCCAATATAACAGTGTTATTTGGTAGGTTCAAATATACAGGTTTTATTTTATCAAAACTAATAAAGTTATATGTAAAATAAGTAACATGAATTCAAAATTTTTTAGTTTTTTTTTTTTGAGTTTTTTTTATTATTTGTTGAATACGACTTATATCAAAGACGTTCATCTTGTGGATAGATTTTTGAATTATTTTCAAAATCCGTTGTATGTGTTTTCTTAATTTAATTGTTGATTTTTTGGTCTTCACGTTAATGAAACTAGTTTTAGTATCAACTCAATACTTATAAACTTATTTTTTTTTACTATGGTGGAAATTTGTGTTTCGAATAACACACATCATAATATGATTTATATTATCACACTAAGAACACTATTTTTTATAATTTTTGGATTTCAACACTTCTGATTGAGGTTTCCAATTTTCATTATTTGTCTTTGTTCTTTTTTAGTTTACTTTGTTTCTAATAATGTTAAGGAAGGAATTGTTTTCAGTTACAACATTTTCATTCAACTATCTTTCTTGTTGAAGAACAAAAGAAAAAACTTTGTTATATTAGTAATGATTTTATGAGTAAGATTTAAATTTATTGAGTTTACTTAAACATCATTAAAATTCTTTGAAAAACATATCACAGTATTCAAAATCTCTATGCCTAACAATGTTCTTCATCAAATCATAAGTTCATCTCATTTCACAAACACGGTTTGGAGTGTGCTTAAGGATTTAAGCTCTTCCCATATAATCTTCAAGTCAGTGAAGAATTTATAGACATTTCTTTCTCCTTGTTTCATATAATGGATTTCTTAAAAAGATCATAAATTTTGAAATGATCTACTTTGGAAAATCTTTCCTTCAAACCCTTCCATAAATTAGTTTCATTTTCAATATATATGATACTCTAAGCTATTTGAGCACTCACTACATGAGTAATGAATGAAATCACCATCACATTAAACCTTTCCCATGCTTCATCAATATGAGTGTTCTATTATAAAATTATTATGCTTTCATTAAGGAACTTGAGCTTATTTTTTGAGAGCAAGGCTTGTTCCTAGAATCTACTCCAACAGTGGTAGTTTAAACCATTGATTTGTAAACTAACCAAGATCATACCAGAATTTTCACCAGGATCATACCAAAATTTTCACCAAGATAGAGGTAATATAGGTTGGAAGGATTTTGAGAAATGTCCATGATTGTATTATGTGCAACATTAGTCATGACCTAAAAGAGAAATAAGAAAGATTAAGAAAATCAATGCTTTTTGTAATAAATCAAAATAAAAAATAAAAAAGCAAAGATCTACAGAACCATAACAGAATTTAACCTACTCTAATACCATATTGAAACTAATTTGTTGTGGTTTCTATGTGTTGGCTTCTTCTGCATTTATATATGTATCCATAATGGAAGAATGTGGACAATAAAGATAAAAAGAAAATAAGATTCACATAAAAAAAATTAAATTAATATCATACAATTAAAAAATCTCATATATTACATATTATAAAAACATTTTCATGGAAGAATTTGTATTATAGATGTGGTTGTCTTTAATTTTTAAGTTTAATTTAATGTGTTTAAATTAAAAATCATCTTTGATTGCAATTTAAATAAAAAACAGTTTACAGATAATTTTATTTATTTTATTTGAATTATCATATATTAGTTATAAATATGTTTATTGAAAACACATATCGAATTAGATCTGGGGAAAAAAAGAATAAAATATGGCTAACTCATTCTTTCTCCTAATGTAAAAGATAAAATACATTATTGTTATCACATTTTTTTAAAACATTAACTCTTATTGAGATAATCTATCTTTTAACTCCCACCCACCCAATGAACAAGTTGTTAAGTATTCAAGTGTAAGTCTAAGTTCCACATTGAGTAGAAATAAAAAAGTTGAGCAAGAGAAAGAAGACCCACAAATCTAATGTTTTAAGGTTTTGGGTTGAAGGTGATATCATTTCCTGTGTGTTGGGCTCTTGTTCTCATTTTTGTTTGTCTCCCTCGTGTTTTCCCCCTCAATTTTTCCAACAATTGTTAGGTATTCAAGTGTGAGTCTAAGTCTCAGATTGAGTAAGAATGAGAAAGTTGAGGAACATATAAAAAAGAAGACCCATAAACCTAATGTCTTATGGTTTTGGGTTGAAGGTGGTGTCATTCTTTTATGTGGGTCTGGCTTAACTTTCATTCTTGTTTATCCCCCGGTGTTTCTCCCCTCGACAGTGACCGGGCTCAGGCGAGTATAGTTTGATCCTCTATCGAAAGTCTTCTTGATGAAGGTTTCAGGAAACGTGTCCCACATTGAGTAAAAATGAGAAAGTTGAGCAACATATAAGAAAAAGACTTTTGGGTTAAAAATGATGTCATTCCTTTACCTGGGTCTGACTCAACTCTCATTCTTGTTTATTTCTCCCATTCTTTTCTCTTCGATTTTTCGAGTATAAATAAGTTTAGTACATTATTTTTATTATATATTATTATTATTATGCAACTTAATGTTTTATTTTTGGTTTTAGTATAATTGTGATTTTATTTTTGGTTTTAGTATAATTGTGATTTTATTTTTGGTTTTAGTATAATTGTGATGATAAGAGGTTGAATTCAATCTTGTTCAATGTCTCAAGTAAGATATTAATTATAATTACATCATCTTGTAATATAAAATCAGTAAAATATTCCGGAAAAACTAATACAATATTAAAATTATACAATTGCAATAATGAAATACTAAATTTATGCCATTAAAACTTGAAGTTCGAAACATCTATTTTTTTTTTCATAGAAAGTAATTGTTTTGTCTCTTTAATAGCATAGTAAACTATTAACAGTAATAGGTCAACTAATCCAAAATCCATCGGGTCAAAAATAAGTAAAAGACAAATTTGATATCTATTCATGTTGCATCAAGTGAATTGACATTATCACATATTTATAGAATGACGCTTAGTTAAGTTTTTTGTTTCTAATTGAATTTTGTTGGTGTATTGAATATTAAAAAAAATTTATGTTGTAACTGACTTTTTGTTGTTGAAGTATTTTGTTAACTCTATCTTATCCTATCATTTTATTTAGTTATTTTCATATATTATTTTGTTAATACTAAATGACGTAGTTTTTGTGATTAAAATAATAAATGAATTTTATTTGTTGTATGATGTAAATGATAATGGAAAGGAAAACAAAACAAAATTCTAAATGTGGAGTTGAGAGACTAGAGATTAAGAGGTTGATTTGATGAAATTGTTAAGTTTTAATTTCGGTTAGTATTAGGCCATAGAGCAACTTTAGTTTTTCACATCACACTATACTATATATTTATTTTTGAAAGAATAAGTCTAAATCAAATATCTCACCAAAATAACATAACCAAATGGCAAGGGTAGATTATGTGAGTATAAAAGATGTAGAAAAAAAACCTACATATTTAAACATAAAAACTTATTAACATATCTAACACCACCTTAAAGGAATAACTATTGTAATACCTACAATAACTCATCTCTTAACCACAAAATTTAATAACCAACAACATTGAAATTTAGAAGAATCAAATAGACAATGGTTTTGTTCAACAACAAAGCGTAATTTGAGAAAACATGTCCAAAATAAAATAAAAGAATTCAAAATTATGTGGCATATAACTCTTGTTCTACATTCTTCCAACACCTTATTTAAGTTTTCATTTTGGTCTTCTTTATCTTCCTTGAACAATAAAAGTCACATGTTATATATATTAATTACAAAATTAGGTTAACATTAATTACAAAATTAGGTTGTTTAATATTAACACAAAATACATGTGGAGACAATTAAGTAAAGTGATAAGACAAAATAATAAGCACATCACTTAGTTAATTGAAAAATTAAACATTAAGAATTCAATTTTAAAATATAAAATTTTCAATACTCAATAAATAAAATAAAATAATAAGAACCAAATTTTTGTTCAAAGTTGACACAGTAAAGCTATCTCGATTAAAGAAACTTTGATACCATATTAAGAAGTAGACTTTAAGCTTAACTTATCCTTATGTAATCCCCTTTATGCCGAGACTTCTCAACTCGAGCCTGAAACTTATTTGTAAATATGGTCCGATAGGCCCACCAACCTTGCTAGAATAGACTTTGATACTATATAAATAAGTGAACTTTAAGCCTAACTTATCCTTATAAAACCAGCTTGTAAGGTGAGATCTGCATCCACTTATAAACTATTGAAAGAGTTTGTTTCGAGTCTATTTATGATCTCCAACAAAAAGATTCAAATTTAAATTGGAAACTTAATTAAGTTTAATATATTTATTTATTTACTTTAATAAATGTCTTTTCTTTAATCTTTTTGTACTACATTTTGATTATTTCCAAGCAACATTAATAACTAAAAAAGAATATTGTGTATTTTATACAGTAAGTCTGATAATTAAAGTAAAGTCGTAGAGATTTTTAAAGCAAATAATAAGATGCTGATATTTACAATCTACCAAAATTAAAATAAGAATTTACTTTACAAATTAACCTTTTTTTTTTTACATATAAACTACTTGTTTAGCTCCTTCTATTGCATGCAATGAACCTTGTAAAACTAAAACTATATATTAATACTGATAGTTCAACTAATTTAAAGTCTATGGGGTCGGAGTAAAAGACAAAGTTTTGTAATGAACGAGTCCTTCTCGCTTTTTATGTTATCTATTCAAATTGCATCAACAGATTGACGTTGTGATATTCAGTGACAAGGACTGAATATTTCTTGCACTGTACAGATGTTTGAAATAAATTTAGAAATATTTAATATAAAAAGAAAGATATTTACTTTTATATGTAAATTATAATTATATAGATAATAAGATTGTAAAGAGAATCTCACTCTGTTAAATAAGTATTCTCTGTATATTTTCTCTTCTCTTTTAAATGAGAACAGGCGATTAAATTTTTAGAGTGATGTTAAGTAACATGTAACATGTTTTAGTACTTTCAAATATAGAATCTCAATTGATTTATTCAAATTGTTTCTTAAGTAAGTGGTCTAAGATTAAGATCATGGTTAAAAAGTATACATAGGATGCATATGTATTAATTTGAAATTTTACTATATAAAATGAATGCATAATGAATCAATAAATCCTTTATTAGAAGATATTAAACTTGCTTCAGTTAAGTTTGTATTTGAGCTTTGTGGATAAATATCGTGCTTCGATCACTAATACGTAAATCGCCACTAATACACAAGTGTTTAATTGATTTAAAATGAAATGTAGAGTACCGATTACGAAGAGTTGACGGAGGCCAATGCCAAACGCAATAAAACAAAGAGAGATTGGGACAAAGTTCAAAGTTGCCTCCACCGGCCATTTCCTCACGGCTTAAAGTCTTGCAACTTGCATGGTCCTACCAACTAACCCTAACCCATCCCTCTTGAAATCTATGTCCTAACTACACTCAGATACATTCATTCACAAACACTGGTAAAGGGAGCAGAACCTTAATTATTACATCACATAATTATATGTCACATTAATAGGAAGAAAAAAAAAGTTATTACGACCCTTAGCTTATATATGTTAAATTTTTTAGCCCACAACCACGCAACCACTCTAACAAACTCCTCATCTAAGTTTCTAGTATACATTGAGAAAAAAAAATTATTCATCTATCTATGCTAGAAAATCAAAGAAAGAAACACTAAGACGATCTCAAGATAATAAAATATGAGTTAAATCTACGTTAAAAGTTGATAACATCTTCCACTTAAATCCTTAAAATCTTAAATTTATATTATCTTCAACTTAAAATTTTAAAATAATAAATTATTTTTATATGTTAATCAACTTTTCTATTTTTATTTAATATAAAATTTAAACTTATACTTAAATATATAAAGTGGTGACAAGAATTATATAATACTATGTAGATTTCTTTTAGAAAAAGACATGAAAAGAGATTTGTAGTATTCAATCATAAGCAAATTTTTATAAAACAAAATCCACCACTTTTAACTTACAACACAGTAGATTTGTAAGTTTTTTCTTTTTTCTTAAAATTACTTTTCTAGTATATTTTTACCTAATATGGACTTCCATTTATACTGCAGTCCAAGAATACTGAGATACTACCTTTCCTAAATTGACATTATTCTTATCATGTATAAACATTGTGTTCCTGGTAATATTTCGTCCAGATAAATGTACCTGTCACCTTCGCATGTGTGTTGGATACAGGTACAACCATTTTCTTTTTTCTCCTTTTCAATGTTTCAATTTCTTCACACAATAAAGAATCTCTACTTAATGCGTCTTATATTCGTGTAACTATAGCTTTTGTGTCACTTGTCATCGTAGTTATCCAAAGCGTGATTCACATCCATCCACCACTTGCTTTTACCTATCCGGATTTTATAAAAGTTATAAAGCGGTCCCTTTCAATTCTTGTATCTTAGAAACATAATTAGAAGGCAGAGGAAAATTTTCATTATTATGCCCCCAAATAAAGCCTTCAACCTGGCTGTTATCTAAACTGTTCATGCATGTCTTTATTTCAATTCATAATTCACCTTTTGGATTGCAGTATTCACTGCAACTTGTTTGTATACACTATTTTGACAGTGAAAACACACAACTTTTTTTAATAATTTTTAGCTTTATTTTGTTGTCTTTTCTAATAATGACAAACATGTGGTTTATTTTGTTACGCAGTTTTGGATTATTTTCAAAGTACAGAGTGAATATATGCATTTTGACAGCACATATATTCTCATCAGTATATTTTGCTACTATTAGTCTTTTAGGTGATTCTTGCATTGAAAGTACCTACAATAGATCTATTTGCGTTTCTCTTTTCCTTTGGTAACTGCATTTTTGTAGTTTTATTTTTGGCTTATATCGGAGATATATAATTATAGAGAGATCTCTTAACATTAGTCCCTATTTTAGGGCTTGATTTAGCATTAGATAAATTTCACTTCATCAATTTTGAATTTGAGATCTTTCTCCACTGTACAAAAAGTAGTAATAAGCAAATCAATTGTTTACTGGTAAATTTCTGCTATTTTGTGTCTGCCAAATTAGATATAAAAGTAGGGGTTATAATTATGGCGCCTTAAATTTCAGTTCAGAAAATGCGAATAGCAAGTGAGCAAAATAATAATAGTAAAATAGAAATACTGAAAGAGACCATACACAATAAGAAGGTGATGTTAAGATTTTTTGTTTATAAAATATTTTTTATCAATAATAAAAAATATAATTGAATGTAAGTATGAAAGGAGTACTTAGATCCTCATAAAAAAAATTAAAAACATTGATTCCTAAGTATTATGAACGTAGAATTTCATGTATTCCTACTAATAATCCTATATTACACCAGCATTTATGGTACTGCATAATTGTGTTATTGCATTGCCCATTACATCCGGGCATCAAAATAAAAGTTTGGCACTATAACTGCAGTTTAGAAAGTATGGATTGGAAATGGAAAGGGTTACTTTATTTGTATGAAAAATTAAGAGTTTCAATTTTAAAACAACTTAAAATTGGCATGATTAAAATTTCAATTCCAATTATGCATAGAAAATGAGTAGTCAAAGTAATCCTTCCAAATTGTTAACCCATACTGTCTAAGTTGATTCCTAATTCTCTTCTCAAATTTTACTGCTACTACTGCTCCTATATCACTCATATTACCTCTCACTGCAATCAACGTTATCATTACCACTGCCATAAGTTTTTATTCAAATTCAATTTAATCTCACCCACAACTACTTATGTTCCTGATTAAAGATTTAAAATGAAATTACAATTTAATTACAGTTGTGGATCGACTTTAATTCTAACCTGGGAATTTAAACCCCTTCCTTCGAAAAGGACCTATAAACTATGGGTATGAAAGGTAATGAACTTCACTACGCACGGTTTCACATATGCCATTATGAATAGTTAGATAAATTGATGGATTGATTATTCAGCACTTTATACCTCTTTTGGTTTTGTATGTAATGGTGGTGTGAATTGGGTTTGGCCGTTGTGGGGAAGGTTATATGTGGAGCATTCTTACAATACGTAAAATATGGATTAGGTTGAGATATTATTGATTGTGTTCGGCTACGTGACCCTCTATTTAAGTTGGTTTGTTGCCCTACATTTTTTTTTTCACTTAATTTGAATAATTGCCAATTCCCTGTACGCATCTATATTTTAAAGTTCCATGTAAAAATTTTAGTTGTCTTTACTCTGATTAGGTATGTAACTTTTCTTGAAATGTCGTGATTTTTATATTTGGATAGTTTCTTCTATTTTGTTCATGAAATGTCTGCATGTCTCGTTTTAACCCTTGATTATTCAAAAATCTTTATCAGAAATGTAGCTTATAGCAGGTTAGCGTGGCACTTTTCTTATACAGTGGTGATGGCATTGGCACGTGAAATGAACGGTCAACGCACAGCAGTGAAAAAGGGGAGGAGTGTGGTCAATGGTGGTGTGCCTTGTGGGGTTCATGGATTTTTCTTTTTGACCCAAACCAAAGCAAGGGTCAAGGGTGTCACTGCCACCACCATAATAGAGCCATTGCAGTCCCTCTTCCACACCCTATTGCTTCCACTACACCACACTCAGTCAAATTCAACGCCACGTCTCCTTTCACCTTTTCTTCCCACACCTTCCTCATTGCCTCCCACATTAATTGCTCTACACCAATATCTCATACCTTTTACCACCACCTACACCTATTTTTCCGACTACATTTAACCTAAAATGATTTTGAATATTTATGAGATAAATTTCTATACAAAAACATTTTGAGAATGAAGTCATATTTTACTATGGACCACTGTTCTTGAATTTTTGTGCGAACCTGCAATAATTGCCTTTGCCACTCTTTTCCTGTTTCCTAAAATCATGCTGCAGGCTTCCTGCTACAATTGAATTAGAATATGCCAGCATGCTATACGATATGGAGGCAAAGTAGTATATGTATCCGACAATTAAATTGAGCATCAAGTTCAGTGATAAACTTAGTTGTTATCCCGAAACAATAACATGCATCTGATCACGTATATACACTTCAAAATAAAAGTAAGACTTAAAAAGAAATTAAATAAGATTGTATAGATTCACTCACTAAAATCTTATCTAAAAGTTTTATAGAGTATTCAACTGTATAAGATCATTCAGGATTTCATATATAACTTTAATAATTTGGGGTAAATAATCTAAGTAGATTGTCTAGTTTTTTTTAGTATTTATTAAAGTTTAGACTATCTAGTTAAACTATCTAAGTGGTTTTTTACTATAATAATAAGAAATATTATTTACATGTCTTTCTCATTAAACTACAAGCTGTCAAATTTGAGTATGGTAAATTTTATCATGGAGAACATAAAATGAAATTTATTAACACTTCAATTAAATCATGTTATTTTTGTATGATTGTGTCTTATTTTTTTTATTATATTTATTTTCTATCTATTATTTTTGCAGATTTCTCTACTAATGTTTTCTGTTTGTGTGGTAGATGCATTGGCAGTGGATTTGTTTGAGCTAATTCTTTGCAAATTGGTGTGATGAACATGTAATTTCAATCATCTTGACTTTCATAGAATATGAGGTTGAAAAATTCATTAGTTTGAACGAGTTTGGATTCTGGCGTTTGAAGATGTGTGTTCTTCTGATTCAACAAGGAATTCTTGTATATTTGAAAATAAATCCAAACTTGATGTATCCATAACAAAAAAAAAAATAGAAAGATAAGAAAATACTATTAGAGAAGACTTACAATATTATTATTCTTAGCCTCAGTGATAAGGTGTTAAGACTAATATTGAAGGAGAAGAATGTATAAGGACTATAGACTAAGCTTAAGAGCTTGTATATAATGAAGTCTATCGTGAATCCTTTGTTTCTAAAACAAATATTATACTCGTATAAGATAAGTAGTGAAAAGGAAATTATTGAAAAACACAATGAATTTAAAAAGTTGATCCTTGATTTGTAAAATATTGATGTGAATATTGATGATGAGGATCAGGCTTTAATATTGTTGTGTTCTTTTGCCTAAGCATGATTATTTAAAAGAAAATCTTATTATATGAAAGAGAGACTCTCTCTTCAAGCTACTTTGAGCCCGAATGAGCTAAATCAGAAAAGTTTGATATTAAGATATCTGATATTGGAGATAATATTAAAGTAATCGTCTATAAATGATAATATATTGGAATAAGACTTATTTATGACTTAATGACTTATTGTGAAGGTTCTTTTAAGTTATTAAAGTTTTTACATAATTTTATAGTTATACAAGTAAATGTATTATGAGACTAAAGTGTCTAAGCATTTTTATACAAATAAATTACCCAAATTAAAGTTTACTAAGGTTCAAACAAAGTTTGTTAGATGCAAATTTTAATTAAATATTAGAATCTTAAAAAACTTGAAGCTGTAGTAAAAGCAACATATTGAAGAAAAAAACACAAATCTAAAAGAAGAAAACCAATCAAGACAACAAAAAGAAAATAAAAAGCTTAATTTATAAATAAATATCATGGTGTAACTTCAATTTAAAATAAATAAAATTAAAAAAAATAATAAATGAATTTATATTTAATTCAACATTAAAAAATTGATTTATAAAATGAAATGTGGATAATTAAAAATAAAAATTTTTAATACATGAGTTTATGTTTAATTTAGTATTATAAAACTCACTTATAAAGTGAAGTGTGAATAGTTAAATGAAGCCTAACATTAAGAACACTACAATCTGAATGAACTTGAAAATAAACAGTTAATAACTCTCATAATATCTTAATAGACAAATTTATGCCTAACCCACCAAACCTATAACAAATCTGTCTCAAGTAATAAAGCCATTTCAAATAATCAATGATGCCCACTTGAAATAAGATATTCTTTCCTTGTTCTGTTCTTCTCTGTTTTCTTACATTGTATAATCTCCTGTCTAGCTACACCCTGCAGGGTATAGTTTTGGCCAAATAAACCATCGAAACAAAAACAGAGGGTGTCGGAAAAAAGACCTGAAAAACAAGTGGTTCATCTTCGAGAACAAGCAATATGAAATTAATTTTCCACTAGGTGATATTTGAAAACATCTAAATCTCGTGAAACATGGGATTATGTGATGGTCACGCGAACAGACAAAAAAAAAAAATATTTTAACGCTAAGAATGATTCTTCACAAATTTATATTCAATGCCTTCAATGGCGATGAAGTCATAGCCTTAATTCCTTAATATTTGCATTAGTAAGAGCAGCTATTTTTTAAAGCTGTGTTCCGTAGTGTCCATTGGTGGTGTCTCAAAGTTCTTCAGTAACCAAATGTGGGCAATTTGGGCATGGTCCACGACCCGACACCTTTCTTCAAAGCAGAATAATAAAAAAATATCTTTCCTATTCCATCCCACGTAACCCCACATTATATGAATAAAATTATATAATGTCCACCTAAACTCAATGAAGGGTGTGTATCAAAAGAGTGGTCAGTGCTTATCCACTGATTAATGGTATCAAAGATATGGTCATAAAACAAGATATTGAAAAAATAAAGAAAAATAAAGCACACTGAGAATGATTTGGTTGGATTGAGTCTCATCAATGCAATAACATGAAATAAAGGAAAGAATGATCTATATGGATCATGGTTGGGATCTGTTTTTCAATTGTTTTTGGTTTCTTACAGTAAAACAAATAAGGGTGATCTCTTTGTTGGTCAACAATAGCTGCAAAGGTGGGCAGCGTTAACAAAAGCTGCAAAGGTGGGCAGCGCCTCCTGCACCTAATTCAGAAGCCACAAATTAAATTTGCGGTGCCTAATTTCTTGACTTTTCCAATGATGCACAGTGCTAGCAATTCCTTATAAATAGCAA
>Ga0209489_109185_pt1 | contig 12559 bp, 4 predicted proteins | sample SiratrowhiteBW_FD_187527 | JGI IMG/M metagenome (GOLD analysis project Ga0209489, IMG submission 187527) | Root nodule microbial communities of legume samples collected from California, USA - Siratro white BW (SPAdes) (version 2) | ecosystem: Host-associated > Plants > Roots > Nodule | place: USA... | reverse complement strand
AGGTTTTTATAGATACAGAGCCATTGGCAAGGTCTGACATAGAAGAAGTTCAACAAGAATGGGCAAAGTTCTTTCTTAAAGTTAGAAGTACATCTTAGTATTAGAAGTTTTCTTAATGTATTACAAGTACATTTTAGTGTACATTGCTATATATATTATTTAAGAACTAGAATATCATTATATCAACTGAAAATGAATTAAATCTGGTTTCTGGAACTGTTTGCAGGGAGGGTAGTAGATAATTTAATTTGTATATTTAAAAAAAAAAAAAACACACAACGTCAGTTATGGTCAAAACCAACATTGTGAAGGACTCACCAAGTTGGTTATGGCCAAAACCGAAGTGGTGATTAATATAATAATTATCTTAGAAGAAGCACCACGTTGGTTTTGGGCACCCAACCGACGTAGGTGTTCTCTTCACCATGTCGGTTTTGGGACAAAACCGACGTGGTGCTTCTTCTGAAATAACTTATTATCTTAATCACCACGTCGGTTTACTTGTCTTAACCGACGTAATGAGTCCAATCACCACGTCGGTTGTTAAACCGAAGTCTGATTCAACGTCTCCTAGGTCAATGTCGGGTCGAAAACCGACGAAAAAAGCCTCTTAGAACCGACGACGAAGGCTATTTTTCTACTAGTGTAACAAGCAAGAAATTAAAGCTTTAGAAAGAAGTTTAAAGAGATGATCTAAGAATGGCTCTAGAGTATATTCACAAAAACAACAAATAACAACTAGAGTTTCCAGTTCTGACAACAACTCTTGCGTGATTTATGATTTTCTCTACAGTTCTCCTTTTCTCTTGAAATTTTGATCACAACTCCACAACAGCACAAGGATCATCCACACAAAATTTCAGAAATTTAGGACCAGTTTTACCTTCACAATCAATCCATAACTGAGACTTATTTTTAGTTCCAGTTTCAGTAATCTTCTGGTAGCAGTATTTGTAAAATTTATCAAAGTCCTAATTCTTGGAATTAGGTCACAAAAGTTTTATCATACACTCACAACTCAATAATGAACGTCCACACCAAATTTCAGTTCAATCTGAACACTGAATCATTCAAGATAAATCAAAAACAGAGTGCGTTTCTTTAGGTCCAGTGCAACAGTCCTGCTGTCATACGTTAAGTTTCTGGCAACACCTATTCAAAAATTTATTGCATCTAAACCATAACGAATTAAGTCTCCAAATTTTAACCACATCCTAGTAACATCTCAAGCTATGGTAACTCCAAATTTGAGCAATTAAAAATCACTCGATCGGTTGCAGTAATTCAAACACAGAGGCGTTTTTACACTATCATTAGTTGTTAACCAGCAGTGAGCATTCGGCTTTTACAATTTATCATTTTTTTAAAGAACGAATTAGAATGCGCCTGTTTTGAACAAACTGTGGATTTCAACGAAATTTTGAACAAACTACAAGACATATAGGAATGATATGACTCAAGGAAACTCACTAATGATCTAATAGTGAATTACTCAAGATTGCAAAATTAAAAGGCACACAAAGCACATTATGACACAAAACAATAAACACATTTTGTTTACAATTTCAGCAAATGCAAACTGCTCAAACCTATTCTACAAGCATATGAGATCATACATGACTTGACATATACTATGGATCATAAAAACAAAAGCTAGGACACAATTGAACACTTTGAACCGATTAAAATCAACAAAGGCTCAACAAAACAAAAGATAGCTTGCAGCACACACAAGAACACCTAGAACAATGTATTTTTGGAAGGTTCAAGAAGATTGATGCTATTTGAACCGTTTAAACTCAAGAACACAATAATTAATCGGTACAAAACAATCAAGACATGTAAAAACAGTGGTATACAACACGAAAAAGCCAAAACAAAGTGAAAAGGATCAAGAACTTAGCTCTTGAAGACCAAAGCTTATGATACCAAATGATGGAGGAGCTCCTTGGTGCTTTAGCTTCTTGCACAAGTTCCAATGGATGTAGCGCATGTTGAGGCTTTGTTGCACCGAACAAATGGCATGGAAGGAGCTTCTCTTGATGCGGAAGCAATGGATGTGGAGGAATTCACCATGAAAGGAAGCGTGAAGGTGAAGATTGGTGAGGTTTTGGTGAATTAGATAGTGAAAGCCTTGAAGAAGGTTGGGCCAACCTTCAAGAGAGAGTTTCTAGCTTTTAAGAGAAGAAACTCAATGTAAAACTTGAGGCAATGTGCTAAAAATTTGGTAGCGTTTCATTACTCAAATCTAGTATACATTAGAGGTTCCTAAACCTCTTATTTATAGAAGAAAGGATGAGCTACTTAGCTTCCCATGCAAGCTATCTAGGTAGGGTATGGGAGAAGCTAGGTCTAGAAACCCTAGCTTATAAGACAAGCTTCTAACCCTAGCTTATAAGACAGGCTTCTAACCCTAGCTTCTATGACAAGCTTCCCAAACCTAGCTTGCACTCCAAGGCTCTCACAAGGTAGTGACAAGTGGCACAAGGAGAGAGTTCCTTGTGCTACTTGGACTCCTTGATCAAGCCCAACATTATTTATGGACCTCAAGGCCCAAACTTACACTACATGGCCCAAAAATACAAGGCCCAAATTTATTCTACTTGGCCCAAATATAAGGCCCAAATTATTCAAAACTATTCTAAACAATTTATACAAATTAGAGGACTTCTCCTTAATAGTCTATTTTCTCCAAAGGGATTTCTTCATGTTTGTATTTGGGCTCGAGCAGCTGATTAAAAGCCCAAATAGAATGAGATGGGCCCAATCTTCTGGAAAGCTCTTAGTTCTCCCTATAGCTCTTTGTCTTCTTTATTCTTTGATTAATGTCGTTGGGGCGTACTCCATCATAACCTCTCTTAATATCCTTGTTCCACTAATTCACTCAATCACAACACGACATTACTTCCATGTTCATGACTTTCTGCTACCTTGTTGCACTCCATTTCGGTCCGCACATGCACTTTACTAATCCAACCATTGCATACAAATTTTCCACGGATTAATTGGCTAGAAAGCAGAAGCATACAACAAGGAATCCATCAAGATCACTCTAGAGATTTTTGAGCTTCAAAATTCCAAGACCTCTACTTGTAAAAATTGAATAGAGTGGTGTACAATTTATTTTGGGCCTCATATTTTGGGTCAAGTAGAACATGATTTTAAGCCTTGTATTTTGGACCAAGTAGTGTAAGATTTTAGGCCTTGAAGCCCATAAAAACAAGTGGATATCCACACATTAAGCATTCAAAAAGGTGCTAACTAGGAAGATAGAAAGCACCACATGTGCATAAGAAGCTTCCAACTAGGCACCATATTGGAGAGGACTTGAGCCAATCATGAGGAGTCACTTGTCAACATGTTAGTGGAGAGGATTTTTAAGAAGCTTGCTCCACAAGTTAGGATTAAAGGTTTTCTTAGTTTATAAATATAAACCTCTTGTACATGAATTTTCAATTTAAAATGAGTGTTGAAATGCAGGTCAAATTGAGCTTCTTTTCCTTATTCAAGAACTCTCTCTACAATAATCTCCTCAAGACTCTTCTCTAGACTTTCTCCCTTAGTGTGTCGGCCTAACCTCACCTAGGCTCTTCTTGAATTTCCACATTTAAACACTACCAAATCTGCATGTAAACTACATCATTTCACTTCCTACTTTCATTCACGTCAAAAATTACATCAACTCTTAAGCAACCACATGAATGCATGTAATGAAGTCTAGAATTACATAATCTAGTCACTTCCTCTGCTATAATTTTTCTCATATATGCAGATGGTGTGCCTACAATGATTCCCTACACTTTGCAGCTAACACAGAAGCTCCAGAGAAGTTGGAACTTCACAATAACGTAACAACAAAAACAATAAGGTCAACACTTGTTCACATAAATTTTCGATTCATTCAAGAAAAAGAAGGGTGAAGCTGAGAGGCGAAACCACTATACTCTAGTTGCCCCATTCAATGCCACGGAAGAAGAAAGAAAAGCTTGGTTTCGAGAACAACTGCATCACTTCAAGATTATCAAGTCAAACAACATGACCAAATAGTTTCATGCTCGAGTTTTGGGTTTTCTCGGCCGCCAATGCGAGGCTCATTTTTTCATGACATGGATTTCACCTGCAAGTTCGTGTGGAGGGAGAGAATTGCTGTCCATTGAAAGCATTTTCAAGAGCCATCCCAAGGCATATCTGGTAAGTCTTTGGACACCAGACAGGGCTACAGGATCCTGAAACAGCCGCATGATCCTGGGTTCGAAGTGCAAGCAATGGCCCCAGGCTTGTCATTAAGTCAAAAGGACTCCAGCAGAATCCTGGTTTCGAGAGCTAAGGAAGGGTAAAAAGGATACTGGTGAGATTCCCTTATATCAGATAAGACTTGCAGTTCTACAAATATAGTGGTATTTACATAGATACAGATTTTATAATTATGAAACCCTTAACCTATTGCTGCACAGAGCACGATTTGGGTTCTAAGAACTGAACCGGATTAAATTATGCAGTTCTTATTTTTTATGAGGCATCCACTTCTGCATAGATTCATCCGTGAATTTGCACTGACTTTTGATCGAATCAAATGGGGGCATAACGGTCCCTAACTGGTTTCAGGAGTAATTAAGAGGCTGAGGAAAAGACACGATTTCAACTTTACAATCTTGCCTACTAAGGCCTTTTTATCCAGTAGACTGGAACAAGATAACTGGGATCTTTACAAGATGGGTAGAAGCCAAACTGCTTCAGCTCAGTGGGAAGAAACTTTCGGGATTCATCTATGGAACAAACGTTGTAGCAGTTTGACAATTGAAGAAGTGTCAATGAAAGACTTGTATCAAATATATTGTCATTTGCAACCATAAATAAATACCCTTCTTAGGTAAATAGTTATTAACTTAAAAGAGGTTGAGATTTCGTCAATAAGGGAAGCCATATTAACCTGTAAAAGAGTAAGACTATATCAAGTGAAAAAATTTTCCTTTGCATACCTATTTCTCATTTATTTTTTCTTCTCTACAGAAAATATTAATCAGCGCATAAAGGAACTGGCTTCCAGTCTTCCATGATATTGATTTTCTACTTTTATCTTTCAATGAAAACAGCCTACAGTCCAATACCTAATGCAATTTAACAATTTTTTTTTGTAACAGACTGCAACCACAATTTCAATTTAAAACCAAATCACAATCTAAACCTTAGGAAGTACTTGTCTGAATCTAAGCTTTTCACATTTTTTACAAAATAAATCCTCGCCAGCTACTGAAATCATTTTTTCTAGTCAGTTTGGCTAACTTCGTTATTTCAACAATCTAAACGCCAAAATTTGCAGCCTTACATATCTGCCCTTTGAGGCTAACCCATTTTCTCTATCAGTTCTTGGCAAACGGGTGGATTGAATCTGCTTGATAACTGTCCAAGGATCCGGGAACTCATGTTCTGAATCATTGTCCCACGGAGATATGGGATTAATTATCATAGTTGAGCCAATACTCAATGGTTTGCTAAGCTAATGTGGTCCATGTCAACTAATCTCATAAGCGACGTGCTTTCTAATTAAACAAACTTCTAATTCCAGAGAGGCCGAGGAGAAAGATTCAAACGAAGCAGCTCAAGATAACAACGAAGAAGACATTAATAGTACCTTCTGTTGCTTTATAGCCTGCGTGATCTATTCCTTTCATCTTCAGAAGCGAAAACCAGTGGATTTAATATGACATGCCCAAAGTATTCCAAGTATAACGCAAACAAAACTGAAAGGTTTCTTTTTAACCTTGTATTTTTAAGAATATCTAGCACAAGGGGCAAAACTAAGAACAGCAACACCATTAGAAGCGAATGAAGAAGAATTACAGTGTAAGGCACGATGTGCATTCTTGTGGCAAGGCTGAATCTGGTTAAACACAACCTTTCCGGTATTAATGGACTCGCTCATAGTGCTTCACTTTTCCCATCTCTCATTCTGATAACATCTAATACTTTTCTCTAACGTTGGCAGAAAGGATTACTTAGTCGTCAATGAGAGATACAAAAAGTCTAGTGAAGCACAAATCCCAAGAAAAAAAACACCCTTTATTTTTATTTTTTAAAATTAAAATTTACAAGTCTTCCAATCCTTAGTCCAAAATTATTAAGCAAGACCATTCATTAATAGTGCATTAAAACAAGAAAATAAAAGTTACCTCAATTAAGGATATAAGTATTAAAAAAAAAAAAAAAACGGATTTAACATTACCCAAATCCGAATTGTAGCCACAATGGAATCATATATCAACAACTAAACCTTGAAAGACCCAAAAAATACAATTCACCAATAAAATCAGCCAGAAAAGAGGGACTCGTCAATGTCAATCTTCACCACCTCATTATCTTCGAATCTGTCTTTCTTGGTAGGTGCCGGAGGAGCATAAATCCTTGGTGGCCCTCTACCCTTTTTCTTGTCTTTTGGCCTCGCCTAATAACCCCCCAATCCCACTCACAATGTTAGAACCAAGAAAAAATCATAACATTAAAACTAAAAACTAAAAAAGAAATTGAAGAAAAGATGAAATAGGAGCAGCAATTTACATTCCCAAACGAATGGGCGAAGCGCTTTCCCTTTGCAGTTTTCCTGTCCCCTCTGCCGCAGTACACTGGGAGATAACAACATACATAAAATTGGGAAATTGGGGGTCAGAATTTGTGCAAAATAAAGCAAAGTTGTTGAAAAAAAAAAATGAATTTAGTGTTGCAGAATGTACCAGAAGGGGTTGGGGAGAGAGTGGAGGTTGCAGAGGCTGAGAGGGAAGGGAAGGGAGTGGAGAGTGGGGAGAAGAGAGTTTGGGAGTGAGAGAAGGAAAGGTGAGAGATGGAAGTGTGCAATTGAGCGGAGAGTGGAGGAGGTGATGCTAGCAGTAAGCAAGCCATGGCTGAGGATAACTCGGGATAAGGTTTGAGAAAGAGGAAAATGGTTCAGTGTACGAGGGTAGCTTCTATAGTGTAATTAGAACCGATTTTGTTTTAAAAGAAAAGTAGGAATTTGAAAAAAAAAAAAAATGAGGAGGTAAATTAGACAGAGAGACATGGTAATTAAAAATTGCTAAAACTAGGTTTTTTTTTTCTTTTTCTTTCGGAATTGGTATATGTACAAAAGAATCGGAATTTTCGGTTATCTGGTCTAGGCATCTGGGAAACCATAGAGTTAATGATTTAACCTATTTATATTAATATATTAAAAAAAGAAAAATCTAGAAGATATATTAATATAATTTGACAAATTCAATTTTTTATTATAATAAAATAATAAATAAATTTCCGATCAGTGTAATTTTATAATTTAAATGTTATTATAATAAAAAATAATAGATATTTAAAATAAATCTCTTAATAACAATAAATATTTATATATCAAACTTAAACAATATATCTTTAAACAAATTTAATGAGTTGAGCACAATAGTTAACATTTACCTAATCTTGATTCCATATTTTATAATTATGGAGTTATAACAAAGGTTTTTAAAGACTACATACTAATTATAATATTAAGTTTTAGAAGTAGTATTTGACTAGTAAGAGAGATAAGTATATATATATCATTTTGATGATTTCTTATCATAGTTTGATAAAGTCTGGGTCTAGTTATCCTATCTTGTGAATGACGTTTATATTTTTCTAATTGAATTTGTTTTCTTTTAATAATTTTAGCTATATGTTTTATCGGATGTGGATCCAGTAATGGTCTAAGAACTAAGATTGCTCTACGATTATGGATTATTTCCGTATAAACAATTCTAAGATTTCCCTGTGGATCTCGGTACTTGTTATGGTTCATAATTAAGCAATACAGTTTTTTGTAGTTCTTAAGTTTTTCTTTAATAACCTGATTACTAGTTTGTAATATTCTTTCATCCTATATATATATAATGTTTCATCTTTATTTTTCTTTTTTTTAAATTTATATTATTATAATTTTTTATTATTATTTAGTATTTAAGAGAAAAAATTATATATTATTTTAACATAAAATTATTGATAATATTTAATAATATTATATTTTCTTTGTTTTTATTTTTACTTTTTTTAAAAATATTTTGGTGAATACGTACGTCGGTATGGATAAATTCACTATTCTACATAAGATAGAGATGTGACACAAATTTTATATAAGTTAAGTAGGAGAAATAATGATGTATATGAGATTTTACATTACATTGAGAGAGATAGAATTATGATAAATGTCTACATATAAATTAGTCTAAGAAATTAATTTATTTAAACTTATTTAAGGATTTAGAATAGACATATATGTTTACCACTAAATACAAAATTTATTTATAAGATTATATAAAGTTAAAAGTTTGCGTCTACGAGTACAATACAAATAAAAGAACTTCAATAAGATCAGAAATAGTAAGATAATAGTAGAAGTGGAAAGGAAGAAAAATGAGAAAACTTAAAGGGATGGAAATAAGCTCCAATTGAAGAATCACACTCCATTTGAAGAATCACACTTAACTCCTAATAATCAAGATAAGACTCAAAGAACTTTCTTGACACTCAAAATGTCAAGAACTTTTTTCTCGTAATTCACTATATCAAAAGTGTTTAGCATGATCATTTATAAGAGAAGTCATCTTCAAGTGTAAATGTAGAAATTAAATGTGAATCCTAATATAATCATGTTATATTACCAACAACTTTTTTTCTTTAACTAATAAATATCATACACATATATTGCTAATGTTCTAAGTAGTAATGCATCCCAACTTAGTTAATAACAATCTACCATACTCATTATCTCAAGCAAATAATGAGTATGCCTTCTATAACAAATTCGCTATAGGTGGTCATCTATACCACAAACTAGATGATATTGTTTCTCTCATGTACCTAAACATTCACTACAAATCCTTTGAATGAGCATGTCAAGGATCTATTATGAACTTGCTAAGCACAATTACAACATGTGTCATAGCCGATTTGGTACACATCGTACATACCATATGCTCCCACTCCATTAGCATATGGAATAATATTCATCTCCCTCTTACCATTCTCAAAATTAAGAGCTTTGGTAATTGAGAGCTTTGAGTGACGATTGAAAGGTGTACCTATAGGATTATACTCAAGGATCTTAAACCTTGCAATAACGTTCTTCAACTGTCTTTGTTGAGATAGATGGAACTTTGTAATTGTATAAACCCTATGTATGTCATTTCATTTCAAAATCTAATATTAATTTTTCTTTGAGCTCATTTATTTCATTTTTATACTAGTTGAATATAAGGATATTGTCTACAAATAAAAGCAAGGACAACACACATCTTTTTTTTTTCTCTTTTCAAGATGTAGAAACAACTATCATAATTGCCCCTCTAAAATACTATATCCCTTAGCAAATCATTAAATCTCTTGTACAACTATTTTGGACTTTGTTTAAAGTCATACAAAGATTTCTTCAAGAAACACACCTTTTCCTGATCTTCTACAAATCTGTTTGAGCAAAATTGCAAAAACTATGGCATTTTAACTAAGTGATTAAACCAACAAAGGAGGAATCATGATGCAACTACATCTAACCACGCTAAAGGAAAACAGCAGATCATGCAAGAGCAAATACTTCATTTGACAAATGATAGAGTACTCTACTGACTTTCCACTTTGTTTGATAGGTGTTGACGTACATCAAAAGTTAAGTGCAAACATATCTTAAAGCTAACTTAAAATTCTCATAGCTTAAGTCTATATTGTAGAAAATGTATTCACCATATGTCGCCAAGAGAATTCACACTCAAGAAAAGTTAACATCAAAATCTCTTGTAGTTCGAGCTAAAGCTACACTGCTTGCCAAATATCCTGACACAAGTGTGTTACTATTGTTGCTAACTTTGTATTTGATGAAGCCAACCCAAGCCAAGAACGAAGGAGACTTAAAGATGTCTTAGTCTTAGTGTGTGTGTGTGTGTGTGTGTGTAATCTATCTTATATCATTAAAACGAGCTATAAAAATTCTTGATGATTTCAAAATATAAAACTAGAAATGAATTTAACTTTTTTTGAAAAAACTAATTCATCAAAGTTTTCAAACAAATTGCTTTTCAAATATAGTTAGCTAAAATATTCTATTAGAAGAAAATCAATCGATTTAAAATCTGTCTTCAATCAATTGTTTTTATAACAATATAACTGATTTAAATTGTTTTCAAAACTTACGTAGTTGCTTTCAAAAATCATACTTTATATACAGAAGATAACATAGAAAAACAATAATACAAGCTATAGAAAGCTACAAGAGAAAAAAATTGTGTGCCATAAGTGATTTGCAGAAGTGTTTTGATTCAAGAAGAACCAAGAAAGTGTGTCTTAAAGCTCTTTCTTGATTGAAGATTGTATTGCACTAGTTTTACATCACAAGGAGTCACTGCAATTTGTTTTCGTCCACTATTTTCCATTTTGAGGTTGTAGTGTTTGGTTTTTTGTTTTCAATTTTGCATTGTATAAAGGAGTTTTGTACTGCAAGTATATAGGGTTTATACTTGTAGAGGTGCAGTAGGGTTATACACTATGTTTGTGTATTCTTGTAGGGTGCAAGATTGTGTTCTGGTGTATTGATTGAACAATTGAGTTCTTTAGTGCAATTTCTTTACTAGTTGGCAAAGAGACTAGATGTAGCTCTTGAGGAAGAGGGAACCAATACAAATCTTGGTGCTCTTGATCTCTCTTTACCTTTATCTTGATTCGTATTCTGTGTCTGCATAATTTGTCAACTATTGTGTATTTTTCAATTGATTGTTCTTGAAATGCAATTAAGTTACTGCACTATTATCATTATTGTAGGAATAGCTGGCTCAAGAAGGGGAGGTTGAATGGAGCCTGAACTCAATTTGCTATAAATAGAAACCACCAACCAAGACAAAAATATATAAGTACAGATAAAGCAGTTTTATACTGGTTCACCCTAATCTCTTGGGCTACGTCTAGTTCTCCCTTGAACAAACCGTTCAAGAGGTTCCACTATTTAGCAAATAGTTACAACAAGTACACAAACCTCTCCAGGTTACAACGAGTACACAAACCTCTCCAGGTTATCACGAGTACACAAACCTCTCCAGGTTATACCAGTCCCAATCTCCCCCCGAGATCAAGACCACTCAAGATTTAAAGAAACACTCCCAAAGGAGAGAACAATGAAAGCTCACAAGGGTTTACTTCACAATGGTGAAGAATTACACAATGGTTTCACACAACTAAAAAACTCTATATGCTCTCTATAACAGATTGACAATAAACACTCAGTATATTTTCTTCAAATGTATTGTATGATGTTTTTCTCTTTTCGCTTCTCCTTTTTGTTCTTCAACTTGAACTTGCTCCTCTATATGTAGCTTTTTAGAAACTAGCCGTTGGAATGCTTGAACAAAGCAATCTTGACTTTCTGATGTATGAAGCTCAAACTGGAAATACTTCTCTAATTTTCATACTGCATTAAACTTGATTAAGTCTATATCGAAAATAATTTATTATAACAAAGAGAAATTATATCTGAGATACTCATCAATAATTTGAATAATTTCTATTATGAACATATTTGAACGTTAATGCACATTATGATATAAAATCAATTAATCACAATTAAATGCTTCATAATAATTTGAATATTTTCCGTTATGAACAAATTTGATCATTATAGCACAATATGATATAAAATCAATTTAAATCAAATCAATAATACATAAAAGTAAATAGTAAGAAAACTTATCTCTTTATAGACCATGTGTTTCCTGCTTTAATAATAATAACAATAATAATAATAATAATAATAATGTTAACTGCGCAATGTATAAAAGTCATCAAATATAAATATATACTCGAGTTTTGTTATCATCAAAACTTTATCAAATGATTTGATCCTCTAAAGGGACTTTGGACCACCTAATGTTCAACAATCTCCCCCTTTTTGATGATGACAAAACTACAAGCCTTAAGAAGAAATAATTTCAATAATATCAAGAGATTAAACAGCGGAATATTTTATTTGATGAAAAACAAAAAAATGCACAACTTCATAAAACCAAATCCAATAGTATTCAAGGTATTTGCAAAAACAGATTTTATAATTTCTCTTAATTATTTGCCATACTTTCTCTTTCTCTCCCTTTTTGTCATCAGAAAAAGGATTTAATTTAAAAAATCATCACTATTGCAGGGAGATACTGTTAAAGATTCTAAGTGGTCATGTGTTAGGGATAGAAAATTTTGGATAATAGGGATGACTTCAATCTCTTGGATAATAGGGATGACTTAAATCATTAACAGGTGATGAAACAAAATTCTTTCATATTTTTGGGGAGCTCATCTGATGTGAATTTCTGGCTTGAATAACACAACAACTTAGGTTAGAAAGGCAAAGCAATTGAAATTTTCTAGGTGTGTAAATTTGGTAAAGGGAAATTGCAGCTCAGACTCTTAAAAATTAGAAAATGCATAGCATGAATTAATTAAGAAAAGAAAACAAATTTTCACCAGACTTTGAAACATAATTATTTTTAAAATATAATTTTATAAATGCATCAAGAAAATATGATTTAAA
>Ga0209489_109182_pt1 | contig 12562 bp, 4 predicted proteins | sample SiratrowhiteBW_FD_187527 | JGI IMG/M metagenome (GOLD analysis project Ga0209489, IMG submission 187527) | Root nodule microbial communities of legume samples collected from California, USA - Siratro white BW (SPAdes) (version 2) | ecosystem: Host-associated > Plants > Roots > Nodule | place: USA... | reverse complement strand
TAGGAGTATTGCGTTAGTTTAATAATATTCTTTTTCCCTTAACAATAATGTTATAAACATTTGAAGGGAGAAGTAGAAGTCATACATATAAATACTTTTATATATATATATATATATATATATATTATACGTGAAAAGTAAGGTTGTTAAAAAAAAAAATCTTTCAGGATAAAGGTCAAATGAGGGGGCTTAGTAAGACTATTTGTTTTTTTTTTTAATACGGATTGAAGTATTTTTATGCTTCCATTTATTTTATTTTTTGTTATTAATAAATGTAAATATAGTCTGTACAATTATAAGTATAATTTTAGAAATTTTCATACTTTTACTATATTTTATAAAATTTCATTGTCATTAATACTAATTTCAGAAGTAATACAATCAATAAGCTGGGGTAATACCTAATTCATTTTTTAAAAAGTTATATATAATTTTTTTTTTTAATTCTGTTGGGATCAGTGTGTCCACACCTTTTAATGTGGACCCCTCACTTTATTTAGAAAGCAATTAAAAGTATTTTATAGATTAAATAATTAAGAAATATCTCGGCTATAATTATAATTGAGTAGTGATTTATGTACTTTAATTTGTATATAATCCTCCCAGACAATTTTTTTTTAAATAGTATTGTGTTATGACAATAATCACTTATATAAAAAATAATAATATAACGTTACTATAGATATGGTTAATGTTATTTTCAGATTAAATTTAACGTTTTATTTTAATAATTAAATTTTATTAAATATATTATATATATTAAAATAAAACTCTAATTATGATCATATAGCAACACCAAAAATCCTGTAGATAAGTTTTCTCCTATATAAAAATACTTTCAACACTAAAATGGTTCCTTAAAAACTAATGTAAAGCAGAAGAAATGTTTGAAATATTGACATCAACATTCTACATATATGTGTGTGTGTAAATTAGCCTATCATAAACTTGGAATTTCAGATCAATTATGCTCAGTGTAAAAAGATAAAATAAAACGAACTAAGAAAGGTTCAGCAAAAAGGAAATCCTAAGGAGAAGAATATAATGAAGGCATTGTTCCATAGGATATGCTGATTCTTTTCTTACCAGTTGTAAAAAACATTAATGGCAGTAGAATGAAATTCCACTATATGTGTTAGCTAAGGCTGCATGCATTACTGGGCATGGCATGCATGTCTCCCTTCTGCTTTTCATACATTCGCATTTTCTTCAATGAGAATCCAAATTCTCAGCAATCTTCTATTACTACTTCTCTGGAAATTAGTTCATATCGTTCAGTTTGCTTCCATGATGACATATTCAGAAATATTCATGATGTTTAACTCATTCAGAAAAATTCAGAAGAATATATTATAGTTTAGTGCATGGTTCCAAACGACCGAATATTTTTAGACAAGGAAGCTCCAGTGTGTAAAACTTTACACAAATGTTGGTGTATATTGAATGTTTCAGAATAACTTTCAAAACGCTCCAAAAATACTTTGATCTCAAAAATATACTTGAGTTGAGTTGTTCAGTCAACATATTTTTGTTATGCCGTAGCCGTATTACCGAATCATACTTATATAGTCTTTTACACTTTTGGTGAATTGAACATGAAGTATTCAGTTTCGCTTTATATGATATCTTAGAAAAACAATGAGTTTTAAATTAGTTTTGTTTCACAAAATTATTGATGTATTAAAAAAAATTTCAAGACTATCCCTAGTTAGAGTTTCTAAACGAGTAAATGACTAACTACTTATAGAGATAAGAAAATATAACAAAATAGTTATATAATACTTTTATCAAATTCAAAAAATTATAATATATATATATATATATATATATATATATATATATATATATATATATGGATATATTATAATTAGGAACTTTTATTTTACAAGGTACTTATACCAAAGCATAAATATTATTTTATAGTGGAATTTGTGTTGAAAAAGTAGTTAAAATAATATAAAATTTTGAAAATAATAAATGAGGATATTTAAATTAAAATTTTTATAAATATTAATATGTAAAAATCTTGAACAGCACAAAGATTAAGAATGGAGTAAGTATAGAAAATATTAATTTTAAGGTTAAAATATAGTCCTAAATGGCATGTTCAATATTATTTCTATGCAAGGATAAAAAAAAACTCTTGCTACATAAGAGGATACACTTAGTTTTCAACTTGAATGGATTCATATTTTTAGTACACTGCACTTACAATGTGGATAGTCAATGCATACATTAGCTAGTTAATTAAACTGCAATTCGTGCAGTCCAAGACAGAGAGAACATGCTTCGTGTACATGTTCAGAGAAAGTTTTTTTAAGATTAAATTTTAAGGTTATTTTTTATTTATTTTTATTACTTGTTTTTATTTATTTATTTAGTTTAATAATTTTAATAAATACGATGTCCTTGTATTTGATGGCTCACATTGTGCATACAAGTATGTCCATAGTATCTTCTCTTTCTCGTAGCATAATTCATCGCTTATTCTCTTTCTATTTACACTCTTATTTTCCTTACCCGCAATATTCAGATTCCTTAAGACTTCAAACACAAATAAATAAATAAATCATGTTCATGTGAAATCAGAAAATCTAAAACCATATATTCTGGTTGATCACCCTAAGCCTAAAATGTCAAAGGAAAGAGAAAGGTCGACATTGGACTTTGATCCTTGGAGATTTGATTAGGTTCTGCTAAGAGAAAAATGAACTTAATGTTATGATTGCGTTACCTTTATTACATAGGTTATTATTATCTTTCCTCCTACAATATCTAATATGCTTATTACATAACTAAAAAGAACTTCTGCTTCCTCTAGTTTCAAGCTCTTACAATATGCTAGATCAAATTTATTTTAAATAATAATTCATATTTTACATAAAAGTTATTAGCAATTTAAGAAAATATATATTCTCTAGACACCAAGGACACATGAATACAACTAGATAGGGAAAATGTAAGTTATATGATTAAATCCCATACTTGAAAATACAGCTGGTACTATGGATTTTTAAATATAATATCCCATTTATTAAAATATAAAGATAAATGCATTTTATTTAAATATAAGACCCCATTTATTAAAATATAAAGACATAGATTTTTATTTAATAACTAAGATATCTAAGTGCCATTTTATTTATTAAAGAAAGATAATGAATATCTATTCTAAAATTATAATGTGATATGTTCTCAATGCAATAACATAGTTGAGGAGATAAATGCAATTTTTGTTATTCTTATATGATAAAGAAAATACAAGTATAATTTATAAAAAATTGTTCAAACAATTCAAATATTAATGTATTAATGTAAAGGGCAGGAAGAAATCTGATAGAATATACGAGTGAAGTCTACTTCAAATATTATGTACTGAAATGAATTTTGGAAAAGGGTTGGTTGGTAGAGAAAGGAATAAAACCGTATGGATGGCATTGTTCCATAGGATATACCCATTAGGAAGGCATAAATAACTTTGCCATGAGCAGGCATGCTCTGTATGAAATGCATGTGTGCAGGTTGTTGTGGGTGCATTACAGGGCAAGTTCTCTTTGGCAGGTATCACCACCACAAGCCATGCAACACTGAGCAACCCGCCAAAGGAGATTTGCCCAGCAATTCTCCTGCAACATTGGCTGAAACTAGGTTATACTTGATGCATCATGCATTTTACACGTTCACTCAATGTGTTTTACTTTTACCTTCTCTTAATATTCTCACTCATAAGAAGATATTGGAGTAATCCAGTTTTTCGAATTCTTTCTTCTAAGTTTAAGAAAAATTGTCAATGAAGTAAGCATATATTAGTAATTCAAATAAATTAAGCGAGTATCTTCAGATGTCTAAAAGATTTGAGAGATCAAGAAAGAGATTTATAAAGTTACTAAAAAACCTCTTAAAGTAAATACTACAAAAAATAATAGAAGGGTTTGGTTACCTCATTTTTTTGTTTTCTTTCTTTTTTTTACTTTCAAACACAAAGTATAAACCTCTTCTAACTCTTGTGTTGATTTTTCTTTTTTTATATATATTTTGTTCTGTTTCTTCTTTTTATGAATTTAATTTAGCTTCACATGTTTTTTTTTTCAAAATAAATTTGGTGTAACGAATTTATGTCTCACATGAATTTGTAGAGAAAAAAATACTAAACACTTTAATATAAAATTAAAAAAATACTGTTCGTATAAAATCATTCCAAAACTAAATCACATTTTGTCTCAATAATGAGATTGTAGGTTGGCCACTACAAGGTAGCAGAATTACCAGAGAATTACCAGAGAATTACCAGAGATCTCGGTTGATGGTATGCATGGAATTTAAGTTGGGAGTAAAACGAAAGGCAGTCTAAACGTTCTCTGAAAAAAAAAAAAAAAACTATGATTTACTTTCAATCAATGAGCTTCCCGCAATGATCTGTTTGCAGCATAAGAGATAAGAGAAATGTACTTAGGATCAGACTTTTTGTTATCATATAATTCACTTCCTTATACAATTGATTTTCTTGATATGAAATTAGATAGTTGATTTTCTTGATATGAAATTAGATGCAGTGTAGTTCCATTTTGTTAAGTTGATATTTGTATAGGGTTATATTAGTAATAATTACTTATTCAAGTTGTAAATTGTTGAAAGATGAACTTATGCTTTGTAATATGATTAGAGCATCCATACAGTGTTATTATTAATTCATCTTTCGTTGTTTTTTTCAAAAAAAAAAAAAAACGTGTTCTGTAACTGTGAATGAACCAAAACATAATAAAAAAATAATTTTTTCTTTTTCATTTCAAAATATAATATATACTGTTAAATAGAATTCCATAATTAGCTTAATAATTTTAGAATGATCCGAAAATAACATACAAACTTCTTTTCCTAACAAATATTAGACTATAAAAAAATAACAAATATAATTTGACATTTCACAAAATAAACCAAAATACACTCACATTACATCTACATTTTATAATAAAATATTATATATTAATAAAATAATATTATTTTTAGGTGTTAAATAAGTGTAAAATACTTATGAGAGACTGATAAGTACCAATTTTGAGTATTTTTATATATGTAAAATATTGAGTACTTGTGGGTTTAAGTATTATTTAAAATAGCAATTACTCCCAATTTAAATTTATGTTTTGAATATTGAGTTAAAGGAAATAATTTAATCTCAATTATTGTGAAATTTCAGGTATAAAAAGAATTTGATGGATTGGAAGATTCATGAAGAAAAGAAATAAAAAGTTTAAAATAGAAAAAAAGTCGAAGAGAAAAGTCACTTAACCTAAGCCCAAAACTAAGTTTAAAAGGAAATTTTTAAGATTTTGGGAGGCATCAAGACCTAGAGGATGGAGGTAGATGACTATAATCAAGATTCTCTTGCAATCTTCCTTTCATTAGTTTGTAATGGCTACCATGAGTAGCTAAATTCTTCATCTTTGGGATTGAATGTAATTTTTTGAACTCATTTGTATTTTGGTGATTTTAAATATAATATTGAGTTTCTACTTCATTAGTATTTTCATTTTGCACTTAATGCTAGATTTTATCTGATTAATAGAGTCTTGATCTTGATTCTTGAATTTAACTGGAAAGTACTTTTGAGTTTCTGAATTAGATGAAAATACCAATATATTGCAATACTAGGGATAGGTTTCAGTGCATTGATTGCTATAACATCTGTTCTTAATGGTAGGGTAATTTATTAAATAGCTTAGGGATCAGTGTTTAGAAATTATCTTATGAATTTCATATCAGAGGAATGAGTGTAAATAATGATTATTATATGTGCATCAATAGTAGTTACTAATATTGTATTTTATTATCAAATCCAAAATATATGAATTATATTAATGAGAGAGATAAATGAAGTTCAATTCCAGAGTCCTTCTAGATCTTAAATTTTTTTTAATTGTTATTTATTCTTTAATTGTCTTTATTGTTTATTAATTTAAATTACTCTCAATTCATCTTGAAACCTTTAATTGCTTAGTGAGTTGTGAAATTGAGATTTGATAGCAAAACTGTTTTTTGGTAGGATTGACATCCTTACTTTATAAATCTTTGACTCTGTACACTTACTGAAAAATGTGAACAGAGTCTCAAATACTCATAACAATCAATAAGGATAACAAAATAAAAACCAAATTTGCTTCCAAATTACTTCGAAATAGGTAGTGATAATTTGAATATTAACAAACACGTATATATATATATATATATATATATATATATATCAAGTATTTTTTACGCTTTTTCTTATACTCTTTTTATGATTATATCTAACAATTCTTTATAAACTACAACAAAAAGAAATAATATCACATTTTCTGAAAGCAAAAAGAAGTGAAGAGTTAATTTCTTAAGTTTAATTTTAAGTTGTGAAAATATTCCAAAAGTTCAAATAACTTTTTAGGTTGTGCCTTACGGTTGTGCCTTACCCGCGACATAGTATTCTAATCTGTGGAATTTTTTTGGATGAAGAACGAGAGATGAAAACAAAAACAAAAAGTGATAAAAGTAAAAGAGTGCTTAATACTGTTTGAGTAGAAAGAATTAGAAGGAAAGTAAGTGAAGAACTTTTCTTTTATGTTTAGATGAATTCAAAAGAGAATACAGAATAACTTAATTATAAAAATGTTTTTATAATTATCAATATAATATTTTTCAACGAAAATGTTTATTGTTTTTTAGAAATATAAAAATTTTAAACATTAAACTAATGAAAGAGAACATTTCTCTCCCGTCTCACTACATTTTGGAAGAAATTATTTTTTTTTTATCAGCAAAGAAAATATTTCTCATTAAGTCCTCTGAAATCATTTCTTTTTTTTAAATGATAAAATTTTAGTTTTTACCCTTTTTTATTTTTTTTAATTTCCTTCCACTCCATTTTCATAAAATCAAACAAAGGTAAGAGTTGTTTTAATGAAGGGGCATTGAGATAAAACTAAAAAATGTTTGCTGCAAAATGAGAACGTACGCTTCTGTGAAATAGAAACAAAAATGCAGCGGAAAGAGGATGCAACTAAACTACCTTCTAAGCAATTCAGTCCTTTTTTTAATTTCCGCCTTCACCAATTTACTCGATTTTTTTTTTTATCTCAAATAACTAAAAATTTATATTTATCAAAACAATTTTATTATTAAATTATACCAAAACATTTTTAATTTAATCAAGTTGTAAGTTTTCGGTCTCTAACTTCAATCTTATAGTTTATAAGCTCACTAATGTATAAGTCTTACGCTAGGTTTGACTAAAGATCCTCTTCGGATAATTGTTAAAAGCCTTTTTTTTTAATTTATATATACGAAAATTTGAATTCTATATATTTTTTTTCTTAAAGTACGTTATTTCAAAATTTTCCCAACATTATTTTGTTTTATCTTGTCTAACTTTTTACATACCATCTTTCATAATTCGCTATCCAACAGATCCAAAAGTGTAATTTTTTTCCCATGGCAGATTTTCTTCAAATCCTATGAACTTAAGATTAATCCCATCGTTCGTGGTTATTCGAGAAGCCTAGTTGAGAGCATTTTCATGCAGTAATTGCTAAACTAAAACCCAGTATTAATAATTGAAGTGACTGAAAAATAAAAGAAAAACTTCAAACGGAAGTTGTAGATTTAAATTTATAATTTGGAATAACCAATGCTGTCTAATTAAGGATTGTGAAGCAACGTATGATACTGAATGGTCGGGCTTCTTCTCAGGCAGAAAAGCAGATTGCAGCAGTAACTGTTATTCTCCTATTATTCCTTCCTTCGGAGCTTCTTACCTTTTATTTTAACCATTTTTCTTGTACTGGTATATGCCACGGATTATCCTCGGGGAACTTCTTTGTTGTCTGCGTTGCTGTCATAAAGCTCCTCCTTCAACCAACCTTACTAAATGCTCACTACAGTTGGAAGCATCTTATCAATCATATGTGCCTAAAACACTTGACTCTTGGTCAGTTTCTTTATTTCATGTGATTTGAAGTCACATGTTGAACAATCAAAGTAATGAATTGATGCTTTTAGATTCCTCTTTCTCAAATCCATTGGTTTTAAAGGTCTGCTTCATAAAGTTTTTTTTTTTTTTTTTCTCTGTACTCTATTTTACCTTAAACAGTGCAGATTATTCACGTATGAATCACAGGAAAGGAATTGGCCACCTTACCCATTACATTAGAGACCCCCTTAAATTGTTCTATAGCCTACAGTTTGTAGAAAATTAAGTATGAAGAAGAACTGCTGGTACATGCAATTAATATCGTAAAATTTCGAAGATCAAAGAATATTGTTTTTTTGGCTATAATGAAATGGGAACAGCACATACTAGGTTAAATCTAGTGAACGGTACTCTTTACAACCAAAAGTTTTGGATAATGATTTCATGGAAATGAAGCTAATTTGGCATTTTTATTAATAATTCAAATTCGCTTTTGCATCTAACGAGAAAAAGAATTGTCAACAAACGAACACAGCGGAGAGAAAAGTAAGGGAGAGCACAAACCCCTGGATCTTCCTTCTCACCAAGCTTATTCTCTTTTTTATTGCACCTTTCACGATTGTTATTCTAAAGTACTGAAAAGTTAAATACCTATATTATATATATATATATATATACGATACTACCCTTTCTGCTCTTGGCCAGTTTTTAAAGTTTTATTCTGCTAGTAGTGACCTTTTATAGTGTGAGGGGTTGCTAATGTGGAAGGGCAAGATTAAATAGTATATTGCATTAGATTCATACATATTTCCAGCTCTCAAGTTACAGTTATCTAAAAAATGTTTAGATTGTATATCAAATACACATGCATGTGTATGATAAACCAATATAATACCTCTCTTTTAACCAATGCCACCAAGAAAATTACTCTCCGTTGATTATCGTAATTAGCAAGTTTTTCTCGATGTACTGATACTTCTCTTTTAAGACTTTCATTTGAGGATGTTCACTGTATTAGCAAGTAATTATGTTCCAGAGTTACAACGCCTCATACCAGGTGATGAAAGCCTTTTTTTATTCGAGACCTTTTTCTGTCATTAACTCATAATTGAACAGAAACAAATGTAAAATAAATGCAAAATTTAGCCTAGTTACAAGTTCCAAAAGGTAATCATCAGAATTCCTTATTTGATTGTCAAAATTTAAATGAAAGCATCTGGGCTAATATCTTTATAAAAATCTAAATACGATAAATAATCATTGAAAAAATTATCCACGCCATCTTCTCAAGCTCCAACAACGGAAAATTTATAGTTTGTACTGCTAGCAAAGCTTCTCCTTGAGACGAGAATATGAACTTCGGCACCGTAATAATTTTGAGCTAGAAGGACCAATAAGCGATAAATGAGGAAAAACAATAGTAGAAGAAACTAAAAAAGAACTAACTTTAAAATATTTACACAAAATTTTCTTTTACTTTAAAAACATAATATTTTTTATATATATCCTTTAAAACAAGTAACAATAATTATAAAAAAATTAAGGAATGTAAATATTTATTATTAACATTAAGATGAAATATCACTTGTATATTATTTAAAAGGACATTATAGAGATTTTCAAGTCCTTCTACCTGCATCAACACCCCACCAGTTCCATCAGTGAATGCTTGAAAAGTGCTTGTTTGGTTTACAAGCAAAACGAATTTTACACACCGGGGATCATGTTTATTTAAGCACACATTCAATCATTTCAACGGTGTAAAATCAATTGTACCAAAAACATAAAACAAATATATACGGTCTTATTAGATGCTGCTTGGTCATCTTGTCTGGCAGATTTTCTGCATTATCAACAATTTGTATCACAATGATACCTTTACTCTCATGAAGCTATATTCCACATTTGTCTGTTTATTCTTTCAAGATACACTTCAATTTTAGTGTATGAACCTTTTAGTTTTTGTTATCATAAATGAATTAAGCGCGAGCTTTAATTATCTGGTAAATGCAAAACATTTGAATCTGATCTGAATAACGGGTGGAATTTATTTAAACTGGAATAATTGCCTTGAGATTTTGGCATTTGAAGATTTCTAGAGTTTGGTGATTACAAGAAGTAGGACAGCAATGCTCTCTAATAGAAGATACATTAGCAGTGCAGAAAAAGAAAGTTCCTAACTGAAGCATCTTTGCAATCTCATCTCAGTATAGTGCATAAACATCTTATAATAGCTCCATGATACTGATGCTGGTCAATTTTGTCTGAGTAATCTCTGATTGTTAGCTATCTTTCTCTCATTTCATGTGACATAAATTGAAACTCCTTCATATCCATCTGCCACATATTGAAAAGAAAACAGTTTAGTAAACAAGAAAGAAATTAATTAAATAAACAGGCATATCATATTATAACTACTACCACAAGAAACCAACATGTCTGATCAGCAGAAGACAGAAAATAGATAAATCAATGCGCCCTTCAGAAACTGTCAAAAAAATGGCAGGGCAAATCTCCTTTGGCAAACCAGAAGCATGCATTTTCAAGTCCTCTGCTTCTCTTGCCAAAAAGGAGTTTCGCCCTCTCATTCCTCGACAGCAGATCTATATATATCACATTTCCAGAACCAAATTTGTGTCTGAGGTATTATCATAAAATGGAAGGCTATTTATAGATAGCTATGAGCACCGAACTTGGATATGCCACTGGTAAGCACTAGGAGCAGGCAGCATATGCCGGTACAATTCCATTGCAAGGTTCATGTTATTTACTGGTCCAAGTATTTCACCATCAATCCCTTTCAGAAACAAGGATTTGTCTGTATAATGATTTACTAATCAATCAGATTCTTTTTCTACGTAGGAATTGGTCTTGAACACTTTCTGTTATTTACGTGAAACGAAAATTTCAGCCTTCATTTATTTGTGATTTAAAATATGCATGCAGAAGTAGAACCCTTTTCATTTGGATTATAAAGTCCATAACTGATAAATCAGAGTTGATAAATGATTTATTTATAAAAGAATAAAGAATAACCTATTTGAATATGTACATCTTGATATTGAAGTATAAAAAAGAATTTAGTAAGTGACTCAGTAAGATTAAAATTAAATAGGTAATATATTAATCAAATTAATATTTTAATTAAAGTAAGCATTTGACAATGATTTTTAACTATTAGATGACATAATATAATATTGTTTTACTTCTAAACACTATTCAAAAATTAATACAATATTTTTTTCCATCCTTCCTATCTCGAACTTGATTTTAGAGAGTAGTATAAATGTCAAATTTAACTTATTATACATTTATCATCTATATATCATAAATATATTACATATGATTGATCTATATTTAGATTATTATTATGATTATATTTATAATAATTTTTTATTGAAAACATTTTAAATTAAAATGATAACAGATTTGTTCATTACTATTATAATCTTTAGGTTGATAAAAAAAATCTTAAATTATAATATGGATTTTAACAAAACAACTATTTATACGATAAAAAAATATTATATTATAAAACGAGAATAATTACATAGTAATTAAACTTTGGTCACACATTTTTTACCAAGCTCTCAATTACGAGTATGTAGATGTAGGAAAAATGGAACACAAAATAATATCTTCGTTCTAAATCATTCAGTTTAAAATATCTTTCTTCCAAGTCCACTCTGATTAAAAGAGGAAAGGTAGATAGACAAATGAGAAAACAAATCATCTTCATTACCCGGAATTTCAATATAATAAGCATTCCCTCTGGCATTAGGATATATAATAAATCTCTACTCCAGATCATAATTAAACACAAGATCGTATTCCAAAATTTTGTATAATTTAACTGAGAAAGTATTTCTAAAGGGAATTTCAAAATTTTAACTGTACTGGCTAGTGGGGATACTATACAACCATTTGATATCAGGAATCACTGATTCTGTAGCCTCTCTCAAGGAAGAAAAACTAATATAGATCACAATGGCTTCTGAAAGCAAAATTAGACTTATGATTTCAGAATTTGGTAATGCATTGTGAGAAAAGAAGGGTTGGTGCAGGGTGGTGATTTTTCAACCATTATGTTGTCACTGGAAGTAGTTCTGGAATAGGTATTGACTACCAGCATGTTCTTAACTAAACAGAAGACACTAGAAAAGGAATAGAGAAGATTATGCCTTTCATATGGATGGCATTTTCTTGTAGACATGTTCATTAAAATTAAAGGAATGGTATATGAAAAGAAATATCCGTGGAACCAATCTCAGTGTGAAAGTGCAGTAGCTGATGTGAGACTAAAGCAAGCAGATGGACCACCTTGTGTTGAGAGGAGGATGTGCTTGGAATATCCTTTGTGTTGTGCTAAGTGATGAGTCTTAAACAAACAACACACACAAATAATCTGCAAGGAATAGAAGAAAAAACGGAACACGGGCAACACACAAGATTTAACGTGGTTCGGTTTCCCTAATCCACGTGCAACAGGAAGAGTTTTATTCACTTGTGATTGCTGAAGATTACAAATACAAGTTGTGTATTTATAGGGAGAAACTAGGGTTACTGTCTAATTGGGCCTAACTCAAATCAAGCCTCCACAAAGCCCAACAATCTCCCACT
>Ga0209489_109181_pt1 | contig 12566 bp, 9 predicted proteins | sample SiratrowhiteBW_FD_187527 | JGI IMG/M metagenome (GOLD analysis project Ga0209489, IMG submission 187527) | Root nodule microbial communities of legume samples collected from California, USA - Siratro white BW (SPAdes) (version 2) | ecosystem: Host-associated > Plants > Roots > Nodule | place: USA... | reverse complement strand
ATATATTTTTAAAATTATATATATATATATATATATATATATATATATATGTATGTATGTATATATAAATTAACTCAATAATAAAGAAAATAATTATTATTAATTATTTAAGGTGTAAAATTAGGAAAGAAGATAATTAATAATAGACACTCAAGTCTAAATTTATTTGTAGTTGGAGGTGTTATTTTAGAAATTTAAATGAGAAAAAAATTAGATTAGATAAAATAATCTTGTATGAACTTGATGAGGATCATTTATCCGGACTAATTACTATAAAATATGATTTATATTTACCTAAAATACATATGGACGGTCTCGAAAGAATATATGACTCTCCATATGATAGGCAATTTTATGATGTGATATAAGTTAATAATAATATTTATTGAACCTTTGAAATTGATGATGTTACACTAAAGAGATCAATTCAAAGTCAAATATTGAAAATCTGTTGAGACACGAGTCAAAGTTATTTTCCTAATCAACTTTGTGACACAGAATTTTTCAACTTTGACCCAACTATATGTCTTATAGGGAATGATCAACTATCGTGTATACATAAGGCTATATACTAATTAGAGAGATAAGTATTGTCAGTTATTGAAAGCGTTGTCAATAGTTACTAAGAACATTGTGGAAAGATGAGCAAATTGAAACTATATTAATCATGTTAAAGTTTGTCATACGCATAACGATTTTAAAAGAACCTTATCGAAAACAATTTATCCAACTACTTAGGAGAGTGGACTCAACCATTATGTACATTGAAAGACGTTACCCTCCCTCAAGAGCAAGATAAACTAAACTAGGGAAAAAGCGTAAACATTGTATCCCGCTGTCGGACACAATCATCATTAGTCATTAGACCCAATGATCGGTAGATCATTGACAAACCTTCAGATTTTAGTTAGGAATGGTTACTTGATAAAGAATACTTTAGCCATGTGTGACTTGGGTAAATAATATTCCTTGATAGGGTCAACCAAGAGTGGTTGGAATCTGAAAGAATATTCGATTAACCAAAGTGGCTAGGTGTCAATAATACTCAAGGTCAGCCAAGAGTGACTTTAGAAAAGAATACTTAAGGGTTAACCAGAAGTGACTATGAGCTTAAAAAATACTTAGTTAAGCTAGGAGTTCAACTTGTGTCAAGAATACTTAATTAAGTCAAAAGTGATTTGTGTCAAGAATATTCAAGGGGTTAATCAAAAGTGGTTACGAGCCTAAATAATACTCAAAGTGTACTTTACAACATTACTCTACTTAGTTGATCTAAACGTACCCCATTGAGACAAACAAACCAATATAAATTATGGTGTGTAGTCTCTCTCTCTCTTATCTTATTTACATTACATGTAATCATCGTTTGTACTAACACAAGAACAAAAGTTAGTTTGTGACTGCATAGTGAAAATATTTTTTTCTTAAGGTGCTTTTCAAACCAATCTTTTATCTTATATATGTATTGTTAGGTCAGATGATAAAATTATGATCTATTCACTTGTTCAAATTAACATGGATATATGTTAGTAAAGTGATTTAGTTAATTTATAAATCTGCATATGACGTGACCACCTAAATTGAAAAAAATAAAGATAAAAAAGTTATTTAAATATATTCATCTGATCATATTTATTATAAAGTCTCTTCAAGAAAAATGTCTTATAATTCATCAAACGAAACCTTTTCGAAAAGCACTTATTAAAAAATATATTTTTAAGCCTACATTTCTCTAATGAATTTTACTAAAAAAATAATTTCTTACAAGTGATGTCTTTGTTTTTTAGTGTGTTGATTAAAAAAATAAGGATAAGTATGTAATTTTTTATTGTCAATTACAATAAAATAACTCAAATTATCAACGGATAAAATTCAGCTAATAAAATGTTATTATCAAACAATTTTAATGACAGAAAATTATTTGATCAATTTATCAACAAAAAAGTTTAACATTAAATTAGCCGTCAGTAAATCTGTCCACTAATCTTAAATCTCAAAATTCTAAACAATTTTTTTATAACAGTATAATAATAATAATAATAATAATAATAATAATAATAATAATAATAATAATAATAATAATAATAATAATTAAAATACTGATAATAATAATAAAAAAATAAATAATAACAATAACAATAATAAAAAATTTAGTATTAATAATAATAATATATTAATAATAATATTAATAATAATTATAACAAAATAACTCATTATTATTATAATCGAAATAACAATATCAATACTAATAATAAAATAAAAAATAATAATAATTATTATTATTATTATAATTGTAATAATAAAAATAACTATAATTATAATATAATAAAAAAACTGTTTGGTATGATAGTTTCCAAAGGACTTATATTGGATAATTTTTATTTTAATTGTAAATAAATGAAATAAACTTACTAAGTATAATCTTAATAACTATTTTTATAATAAAAAATATATAGTTTACTATTAAATTTTAATAAAAAGATATCATAAGAAAATAAATTTAAAATATATACCTAAAATAATATGTTAATAAAAAATATCATACAAAATATCTTCATTATCTATTTTATTCGTTTACCGATCCAACTTGATTGAATTATGTATTCAAATTGAAATTTTTACCACAATAACACTGTTTTAAACAATTATTCCTCAAATAATACATATTCAACTTTATTTCCCAAACTAACACCATTCAATGTGCATAGTCAAAATTCTATTTCTTCCAAAATAGATTTCTCAATCCAAATTTTTGCAATTTTGAAATTTATACCCAATAAGAATTCTGTTCCTTGAAATCGAATTTTGGAAGGGTTTTTTTTTTCAAGTTTTATATTCTTTTTTTTGTTTTAAAGTATAAATTTTTTTAATTTTTGTCTGACTTTTTTATTTGAAAAATCTGAAAATATATAAAAATATTATAAATATTTATTGTAGAATATGAGAAGCTAATTTTTTAAAAATCAAATTTTGATTATATAAATAATGTTTTAAAAAATTTAATTAAAAATGGTAAGAATAAATTTAAAATTAGTTGTGAGATAAAAAAATTAAACTATCTAAATATTTAATTTAATTTTAAAAAAATAAAAATATTAAAATTTTGTGAATAGTTATTTTTATTATTTTTATTGATAAATTAAAAATTTAAAATGAAGTTGGAAATGTTAAAAAAAAAATTAGGCAGGGTAATTTATAGATTTAAACATAGGTAAAAGTTTTGTTAGTAAAAACATGAAAGAAAATACAATTAAAATTTGGAAGGATTTATTATTTATTTTTAATTTATATGAGAGAAGGAGATAAATAAAAAAGTATGTAAGCAAAAACTGGTTAGTCGTGTATATATAAGTGGTTGCCTACGTTTATAACTCCGACACCCATATTATATTAAATCACTACTTGTGAGTTATTCCAACCATAAATAACTGGTTAGTCGTGTACATCTAAGTGGTTAGGTACGTTCATAATTCCGACACTCATATTAAATCACTGCCTGTGAGTTATTCCAACCTTACATAACTGGTTAGTCGTGTACATCTAAGCCAGTGAGTTATTCCAATCTTAAATAACTGGTTAGTAGTGTACATCTAAGTGGTTAGCTACGTTCATAACTCTGACACTCATATTAAATCATTGCCTGTGAGTTATTCCAACCTTAAATAACTGGTTAGTCGTGTACATCTAAGTGGTTAACTATGTTCATAACTTCGACAACCATATTAAATCACTGTCTGTGAGTTATTCCAACCTCAAATAACTGGTTAGTCGTGTACATCTAAGTGGTTAGCTATATTCATAACTCTGACACCCATATTAAATCACTGCCTGTAAGTTATTCTAACCTTAAATATCTGGTTAGTCGTGTACATCTAAGTGGTTAACTACGTTCATAACTCCGACACCCATATTAAATCACTGCCTGTGAGTTTCCTACCGTAAATAACTGGTTAGTCGTGTACATCTAAGTGGTTAGCTACGTTCATAACTATGACACCCACTGTTTGTGAGTTTTTCCAACCTTAAATAACTAGTTAGTCGTGTACATCTAAGTGGTTAGCTACGTTCATAACTCCGACACCCATATTAAATCACTGCGTGTGAGTTATTCCAACCTTAAATATCTGGTTAGTCGTGTACATCGAAGTGGTTAACTACGTTCATAACTCCGACACCCATATTAAATCACTGTCTGTGAGTTTCCTATCATAAATAACTGGTTAGTCGTGTACACTAAGTGGTTAGCTACATTCATAACTCCGACACCCATATTAAATTACTGCTTGTGAGTTTTTCCAACTTTAAATAATTGGTTAGTCGTGTACATCTAAGTGGTTAGTTACGTTCATAATTCCGACACCCATATTAAATCACTGCCTGTGAGTTATTCTAACCTTAAATAATTGGTTAGTTGTGTACATCTAAGTGGTTAACTGAAATTTACAAAAAGAAAATCTATGAAGTTTTTATTGAAAAGAAAATATTTTTACTTATTTCCAAATCTATAAATTATACTACCTAGATTTTTATTTAACATTTCTAACTTTATTTTCCAAAATCAATTCAAATTTAATTTACCATGATTAATAAACATCTACAAAATTTAATATTTTCTTTTATCTTTAAACCATATTACATTTAACTTAGATAGTTTAATTCTTTTTTCTCTCACAAATTACATCTAATTAAATTTTTTAAAACATCTATAAATAAACTTTTTCATATAAATTTAATGAAAATAAATGATTTTTTTCTTACATACTTTTTTATTTATCTCATTCTCTCATATAAATTAAAAATAAATAATAAATCCTTCCAAATTTTAATTGTGTTTTCATTCATATTTTTACTAAAGAAAAAAAATTACCTTTTTTTAAATCTATAAATTAGACTGCCTAATTTTTTTTTAACATTTCCAACTTCATTTCAAATTTTTAATTTATCAATAAAAATAATCATTTACAAAATTTTAATATTTTTATTATCTTTAAATTAAATTAAATATTTAGATAGTTTAATGTTTTTTATCTAACAACTAATTTTAAATTTATTCTCACCATTTTTAATTAAATTTTTTAAAACTTTATTTATATAGTCAAAATTTGATTTTTAAAAAATTAACTTCTCATATTCTACTATAAATATTTAATTTTATATATTTTTAGATTTTTCAAATAAAAAAGTCACACACAAATTAAAAAAATTTATACTTTAAAAGAAAATATAAAACTTAAAAAAGAAAAACCATTTCATAATTCGGTTAACAGGAACTAAAATTCTGATGGGATATAAATTTTAAAATTACAAAATTTGAATTGAGAAATCTACTTCTGAAATAGAATTTTGACTATACATAATAAATGATAGTTTGAGAAATAAAGTTGAATAAGTGTTATTTAAAAAATAATTGTTTAAAAGAGTATTATTGTGGTAAAAGTTTCATTCAAATTTGTTTCGGATTTCTTTAGATATAGTCATGTGAGTTTTTTTTGTCGTTCCTATAATCAAAGATGTGAAAAAATTTATCCTTTTGCAAAGTTTAATAATATATAAAAAAAATACCTACAAAAATATTAACTTCATTTATGGAACTGGTGGCAACTTTGTGATGGTAAGAGACTGTAGTTGCCGAAGGCTTGGCAGATGGGAAACATACAAGCAAAGGAAATGAATTTGGATTGATAGATTCGGACAAATACGATGAAATGAATGTAACTTAACTCTACAATAAATATCTTCGTTTCAGCGACACTTGTTCAATATGATTAGTTTCATTTTCAGTTTCAGCCATGGTTTCTCGTTCCACCACCCTCTCTCTTTCTGTCTTCTTTTTCTTTGCCTTCTTCTCGCAATCTGAATCTCACGCTCCCAAAGTCTCCTTAGACTTCTACTATGAAAGCTTGTGCCCATTCTGCGACAGCTTCGTCGTTGATCACCTTTCCAAAATCTTCACCAAAGACATCGCCCGCATCGTTGACGTCAAATTCGTTCCTTGGGGCAATGCAAAACTTGTAACCAACGACACCTTCTTTTGTCAGGTATCTTTTCCCCACACTCCACCACACTCGGATCCTCAAGTCAGTTTAAAATTAAAGTCTAATTTTCAAGTTAGTTTAGAATTAAGATGTATAACAGATAATTTAGATTAGAGTTTAAAACTATTTTATATTTGTTGATACAGTTTTATAGATGTTATGTCGAACTTAGGGTGTTTGGGCTTAATTTATAATGATCCGTTATAATCCATTAGTTAGTTCTGTTAATAAGTTAATCTATGTTACAATCCTCTATGTACTCCATGTGTGTGATGATGATGCATGTAAATGTAATTTGGTTATTTGGTTAATGTATGTAGTCGACGTTATAGTATTTCAAACTTACAATTTATAATAAACTATTATATTTTAATAAAATAATATTATTTTTAATTGTTAAATAAACGGAGATTACCGTTTCGAGTGTTAATGTATCGTTGTTCTTTATTTATTTGATTGCAGCATGGACCAGAGGAGTGCTTGCTGAATACAGTCGAAGCCTGTGCAATTGACATCTGGCCTGAACTGGTAACAACTTTTTTCAATTAGAGCTTTAATTGTGGTTAGGAGTACTGTGATAATTAGGGTTAGTTGATAAACGAAAGGAGTAATCTTGTTGTGTTGGTTCAGTGTAATAGTGATTTGTTTTGCGTGTGTATCTGTGTTGTGAGTATTTATTGATGTAACTCGAGCCTCTTCTCTCTTTTTTTTTTTCACAGCACAAGCATTTTCTGTTCATCTACTGTGTTGAGAATTTGGTGCATCAGGAAAAGGCCAGCGACTGGAAATCTTGCTTTGAGAAACTGAATCTGGATTCCAAACCTATTCGCCAGTGTTATGAAGGTGAACATGGAAAACAGGTTGGTGTTTTTCTCAGTTTCAGTTCTAGTTCTTGGGCTACCTCTTGTTTCTGAGATAGTTTTATTATGTGAGTTTAATACGGGGAGGTTTATCCAAAAATGCTTTTAAACAACCTTTCTTTTCTGTTCTTGTTTTCAAGGAGCCTCAAAATTTCACTAGCGTTGCTACTTGAAACAATCTTTTGGAAAGTTGGGGAATTAGAAAATTCTAACAGTTTAACAGATGCAGAGTTGGTGGAGACCTATCAACTATCTCTCGATGAAAGAAAAAAAGACATGACAGTTGTGCTTTAAGATTGTAACATCATTGTTTGGCTGAAATATTTGTCTCAAGTAACATTTACCATCTTTATATGCAGCTGGAGCTACAATATGCAGCTGAAACAAATGCTTTGCAGCCTCCTCACAAGTATGTTCCATGGGTGGTTGTGGATGGAAAACCACTCTATGAGGTCAGTTTTGCAGTTTTATATCAGATGAAACACGTATCATTCTCAGTTTCTGAACTTTTCACTGAGATACATCTCTAATTACCAAATAATTTATGTGTGGTTTACGTGTATGTAAGTTTGTGTAATGTAATCAATGAAGAATTATAAATGTACAGGAAATTCAACCGTGCTTGCAAAATTTTGTGGTTGCAGGATTTTGAAAACTTCCTAAGCTATATCTGTAAGGCTTATAAAGGCCCTGATATACCAAAAAGTTGCAACGTATCACACCTTGCAGAAGTTAAACCAAAGCCTAAGCATTCAGTTTGCTACAAGGAAACAGGAGAACCAACATGGCGAAAAGTGAGTTCAATCGTGTCGTAATCATATTTTGACACTACTGTACACTCATTCCATCCATTTAGAATAAAATATTATATAAATAATTGTGAAATGGATATATAAAATAAATAGTAGTGTCATTCTATGACCTCATGACAATGCAATGCTCAATGTAAAAGCAGTTTGTTCTGTGTTATGTTGTGTTCACAAACACTTATTATTATATAATATTTTATTAGAAAAAAATAGATGTAACAGAGTGTCAAATTATCTTTATTCTTCTTAAAAAAAGTGTTATATTAGACTTATAGTACTTCCTAAAAGATATGAGAAAATAAGAAAAAAGAAACTCTTTTCTTGAATAGTAAGATAAAACACATTTAATTACTTAAAGTAAATAATGGAAAGACAGAAAAAAAGACATGTCCTTTTTCTAAATAATAAAGAGAAACAGTATTTTTCTAGATAGTAAAAGGACAGGGAGAGAGAAAAAAAACATTCATCAAACACACTTAATTAGATATAACATGTATAAAATGTTAAATAGGATTTTATATATAGACTTATTGGTGTAATATAAAAAACACTGGACTATATATACATTAGACACGTGTACTCATTAAATGCATACTATTAGACTTAGTTATGATTATTTAGTCTTAATATAATGGATATACGTATGGTCTTCTATGATTGTAAGTTAAACTTTGCAATCTTTTTATTTTAAATAGTGAATGAGTTATATTCGTTATCAATAAAATTGTAAAAAAAAATAGTTAACTCTAAGTAATGGTTAAATTTAAATATTGAAAAAGACTAGTATATATATATACACGTGCAGATTATCTTTTTGAAGTTATTTTCATTATATTGACTATCTGATACTCAACAACATTTTTAAGGAAGTGTAGTATAACATGTTTTGTTTGTTCATGGTATACCGGATTATTAGTTAATCGTATAACATTATAATTATTACAATAAATAGACACCACATAGTCTTGTATGATACTCAGTTCTTTTATTATTTGTTTTCATTTCAGAGTCTCATTTACCTCCTTTTTATATAATGCACTTTTTCTTGGTAACATAAATTGACCTTTAATTATAATTTTTTTTTTAAATAAATTGCACTGAAGCTAAGAACAAATGTTCGTAAGTAGACTTTTATTTATTTATTTATATTCTTTGCATTATTTGTATTTACAAAATCTTTAATACCTTATCAATCGTGAGCAGAACATTTATATATCAGGTACCATATTGTTCCATTTAGGTATTTCAAAACATATTTTAAAGTCTCGTAATGTACACATTTAAGATTTGTCATAAACATGATAATAAGTATTCACTTCAAGAGACTAATATTTTTCATTTAAAAATTTTGTGCTAATTTTTTTTTTTTTTTTTTGAATCTTTTTGACTATAATAATATTGTCTTCATATAACAATAAGTATGACATATTATTTTTTTATCTTTTTGAAATGTAAATACAAATATCAAAAGCATATCTATGAAACATGGTCTTCCTTAAAAAATCATCAGACATCTAATACTAATATCGTGGATTCTAAATTGTTTAATTGTTCTAACTTTGAATTGTATTGATTAATATAATTAACTCTAAAATTTAATTGAACAATGTTTTACTACAAGTAAAAAAATCCCATTATAATAAATTAATTGTTGCTACTTCTATAAAATCATTTGTCACAAGTTTTACCGTGAGTATTTCTTTCTCTACATCTTCTTCCTTTTTTTAAAAATACTCATTTGTATCTAATCATTTTCTAATGTAGATTCAGAGGTGCCCAAATATAATTATTTTCTAAAGATTCAAGAAATACAATTCATTAAATATAACAAAAATTGTTTATAAACACATTACAAGAGTAAACTCTTCAATGATAAACATACTAGATTATTAAAAAAAAAATACTAGATTATATATCAAATGCATGTGCGCATTATACACATTTTCATATTAACAAAGACATTCATTATACACTAGCTAGTACACGTCCAATAGCGGTCTTCCATGCTCTATAATGTAATTTAAACTCAAAATTCACATAATTATATCCACTGAACATATTAGTAAGAAATTTCACCAACCTAATTATAGTATCATCATAATTAAAAATGTTTCTATGTAATAATGATAAAATATACGTGTCCATTTTTTTAAATATGTTTGATTTAACATGATGAATAAATAAATAAAATTAATTTATAAAAAGTTGACCTTAAGTATTTGTTAAGAAATTCATTCTAACTAATTATCTTAAGAATATATACGGACGATATTTCGGGAGCAAATAAAATCTTTAACCCAAGAAAAACTAAACATAATTTAAGAATTTTGAAAACTATAAATTTTCCATCTATCGAAATGAATTTCTTAAAAGAGAAAACTGTAATTAACAAATTTTATACATTTATGCAGATGTGGCTGTTACGATAATATGTAATTATTATTTCTGATATCATTGTGAAACTTAAATGTAATAATTTAGTATTAACTTTAAAAATAATAACGTCGATATGTCCGAGTGGTTAAGGAGACAGACTCGAAATCTGTTGGGCTTTGCCTGCGCAGGTTCGAATCCTGCTGTCGACGCAATTTTTAAGCTTTCAATTTTAATTTGGATTATTAGTTTTTTATTTACACCCCATATTTTCTTTCTGCATTTCAATAAATATTAAATTCTCACTTTGCCCTTAAAAATACATTAATCAGATTTTGTAATCCAAAGACATTTTTTTAAGAAAAAAATTATTTATAAATTTAGTAATATGGAAATCAATTGTAAATTCTTTTAGAATACACAGTTCAAAAATCATATTTTTCATAAAACAGAAATTATCTAATCTAAAATATTAATATTAACTTTTGGATTATACAATCTAAAAATCAAAATTAACTTTCACTGTAATATTTTATAGATGTATGTTATTTAGTTGTGCCTTACACAATCAGACGAATTTTGAGATTGTATAATGTAAAAATAACAATAAATCGAAGGAGAAAGTAAAAATTTTAGATATTTAGGTGGACAGATTAATGGGCTTTTTGAAGTTTTGAATATGAGATATCTTTTTAAGGCCCAAGTGATTTCCAAATCAGACATTGGAAAATTGTTCCTCAATCGAAGTGATATAATCCCACCCTTTATGTTTTCGCTGCTACAATCATTCCAAAGGCGCAAGTAATATTTTTACATTTATTTTCTCTTTCATTTGAATTATGCTTACATTTATCATTCCATTTTTTTTTCATTTTTAGTTAACTCAATATTTTTTAATCAAGAGTTAATTACTAATTTCTTAAGATCACTTACCTAAGGCATGGACATTTATTAATAAATATTTATTTATACACATAACTTCATTTTAATGCCCATGAATGTGTACATGAATGTAGACCTTGGAGTGATATAAGATTGGACTGATAACTTGAATATACTCACATAATTTTTGCATCAAATGAAAGGAAAAAAATTTGAAATTTGAAATTCTTTTCATTTAATTAATCAAAAACGTAGAAGGAGACAAAATATTGAGTGATTAAAAACCACAACCAATTCATATATAATCCTTATCGATTCCTACTTGTCATGTATTTAAATTTTAATTTACAAAAATCACAGATAGAGGTAACACTACTTCTTTTTAATATAGAAGTGTATCTACAAAAAAATTGAACTTTAATTTTCATACATTATTAACTCAGAAGACAATTTTAACTGTTGACCAACCAAATTTTTTTAATATTACTATAAACGGCAATTAAATGATAACAATTTTTTATTGAATTTGACAACAATTAAAAAAAAATAAAATGGCTAATAATTTTAAAAATTAACGTGAAGTTTTAATTTCATTAGCCACCAAAGTGACCACCTTCTAAATTTGTTAGAGATAAAACTTGATTACTCACTTAAAAGTAAAAATTTCATTATTTTTTTCCAACTTTATTAAATTGGATTCAAATTAATTTATTTTATATAAATTCAAGCACCCACTTAATCATACCCAACTATTAACTAGTTATGATTGATTTATTGTAATATGTGAGTTAATTTTTTTGTGAGAAGTTAAAAATGAACTTGAAAATGTAAATTTTTTAGTAAATAGTTGTTGAATATATTATCTATCTAAGTTTTCTAATCACACTCTTGAAATAAATGGAAGATGTACATTGTTAAACCCTAAACACACTCACTAAACTTAAATTCATGCCCCTATATAGCCTTCTATCTTTTACTATGTATTTTGACAATATTAGCCACAAATTTGATACATATAAGAGAAAATAGACTAATCCAATTATGTGGGTGTATGAATACCTCAAAATACTTTAACAAAGCATACATGCAGACAATTGAACCAGAGGAAGAGAATAATATATGAAGTAGGTGAGAAAAGGATAGGATTTTTGAGTATGAAAAAAATGACATTAATTTTAATAATCTTTAGAAAATATAAAATATATAACCACTTTATAACTTGATCATCTTATTATGATAATTTAATAATATATTTCAACGAATAATAAATAATATATTCTGCCGCCGGTGGTATCTGGGAACAGTAGATAACGGGGAGAACGCCGGACTTTGTATATCGGCTGGAATACCCGAGGTCGCAGGGCTACTGGTCCGAAGAAGGGACTATTGAAAGACCGAAAGGTCGTTTAGATCCCTTGAACCTCTGGTTTAACAACGCCACGTACAAAGGCGTGTTTTATGTGCTTTATTATTTTCTGTTCTATATTCTGCTGTACTTCTTTCTATTCTTGCTCCTGAAAATAACAATTTAATTAATTAAAACATGGTAAGATTGTCTTTAGTGAGGAGCGTTGGTCAGCCGGAAAGGGCAGTGTAGGGGTGTTCCC
>Ga0209489_109180_pt1 | contig 12570 bp, 12 predicted proteins | sample SiratrowhiteBW_FD_187527 | JGI IMG/M metagenome (GOLD analysis project Ga0209489, IMG submission 187527) | Root nodule microbial communities of legume samples collected from California, USA - Siratro white BW (SPAdes) (version 2) | ecosystem: Host-associated > Plants > Roots > Nodule | place... | reverse complement strand
AAAAATTTTTATTTTTGTTTTTAATTGTTTTTTTTTATATATTATATTTTTGGGAAAAATAAATATTTTAAAAACCACATTTGATTTTGATTATTTAATTAAAGGTACTGTCTTAAGATAGGCGCTGTGGGGGTGCTAATACCTTCCCCACGCGTAACCGACTCCCGAACTCATTTCTAGTTCGCAGACTTATTCCTTATTCTTTTCTTAGTTTTTCCATAGTTTTTCATAAAAAATTATAGTCGCGACTCCATTTCTTTCTTTTCATTTGTTTTTATTTGGACCGCCATACCCGTCGTGATTTTTAGGTCGCAACAAATACAAAAGTATTTTGGAAGATTAGTTTCATTCAACAAAGTTTTAGCGAGTTCTTCCAAAACTCTATTTTTCCTCTCCACAACCCCATTTTGTTGTGGAGTTCTTGGAGCTGAAACATCATCTTTAATGCCAAACTTTTAACAAAATCTTTCAAACCTTTCATTTTAAAACTCTCTCCTATAATCAGTTTTAATGGCATCAATAATGCAGTTTTTTTCATTTTGGATTACCTGGGCAAGTTTCTTAAAGGCAATTAATGCATCATCCTTAATTACAATGAAGAGAGTATGTGTGAACCTAGAAAAATTATCAACAATTACTAAACCATAGTAATTAGCATTATACTCATGGTTCTAGAGGGTCCAAATAAATTCATGTGACACAATTCAGGAAGTCTAGAAGTTCACACAAATTTAATTTTTTAAAAGAATTTGTAATTTGTTTTCCCTTTTGCCATACTTCATAAATTTTGTCCCTCTCAAACTTGAGTTTAGGTAATCCAATTACAAGTTCTTTAGATACAATTTTGTCCAAATGGTGCATGTGTATATGAGCTATGCGCCTATGTCACAACAAATTTTCATCACTACTAGACAACAAATAGTTTAGGCTAGAATCAATGCACTCTATGTTTAACATGTATACATTGTTGACCCTTTTACCAACAAGATGTCTCCTCCTTGAAACGACACTAGATATGAGACAAATTTTTGGTTCAAAGGTGACTTGGAACCTTTTTTCACATAGTTGGTTGATGCTCAACATGTTATGCTTCAGCCTTTCCACCAACAACACATCCTTGATGATCAAAGAGTCTTTGTCCCCAATATCTCCACTACTTAAGATTTTACCTTGTTGTTGTCTCCATAGGTGACAAAACCACCATGTTTTCCATTGAAATTTGTAAGCAGTGATGCATCTCCTATCATGTGTTTGGAGCAGCCACTATCCAAATAACAAAACTTACTCTTGGCTGCTACCTTTTCCTGCAGAACAGATTAACTTTTTAAAGTTGGTACCCTATTAAATTTGGGTCAAAATCTGTTAACAGTACCCTTTGGTACCCACCTTACCAAGCCATTTGGAACATCAAATAGACTAATTCTACATGTCCTAGCAGAATGATCTTTTTGCAAATAGTGAAAGCAAGTTTGAAAAGGTGAGACTTGCTTTTTGCTGTGATTGAAAAAGCTATTAAACTTTCTAGTTTTTTTTTCTGAAAAATTGGTTTAAAACCAATACCAGCTTTGTCAAACACACAATTTTAGAAACCTATAACAACATTCAAATTTGCAATTACCATATCCATTTTTGAGGCAATTTTTATGAGATATTTTACTTTGGCTTACAAAACCTCACAATTTTCACATTTTGTTGGTTTACTGGATTTACACTCATGGTTAGAAGACTGGTAAATCATGTTTAAATGCTCAAAATCACAATTTACAATTTTTAATTCTTCTTCCAATGAGTTGATTATTTCTTTCATTACAAAAAATATCCCTTTAGGCAACAACATAAAACTGTGGCCTAAAGCATAAAAACCGTGGTCTAAAGTTTAAGCAATGGTTTTTCAGCCATGGTTTAGGTGAGTGCTGCCATTTGTAATAGGTAGCGGTTTTTTGCAAGGCAACAATTATAAAATTGTTGCTTAATGTGTTAACAACAACCACAATTTTGAAAACGTTGCCTAATATCTAGTTTTAAAAAGATTTATAATATAATCTTTTAATTTTACATTGATTGCTTATAAAAAAAAATTAGTGGCTCAACAAAAAAAATATTATTATTTATATCTTTAAAACCCAAAATTTCATAGCAAGGAAAACCAATATTAAAAAATCAAAAAGCTAAAGTCATGTAATTTTAAACAAAGAAAACAATATATATAAACATAATTGAATCCATAACAACATTCAATACATATTTCAATACTACTCTTCATACATGGTCAAAAAAGTTGTCTTAAAACCTGAGAAGTATGAAGGCATCAAAATTAAAACTACAATCTTCGTTAAAAAAAACATCATGTCTAAATTGTTCATGTATTACATAACAATAAATTCATTCTTCTCCAATATTGTCTTCATTATCTTCAAGCTGCAAAAAAAAAAAAAAAAAAAAAAAAAAAAAAAAAAAAAAAAAAAAAAAAAAACAAAACAAAAACAAGTTTATTAGCATGTTTACTGTCCAAATTTTAGAATTAACCTGTAAAAATCAAATAACAAAATCAATGTCCAAATTAACATATTAAAATCAAATAGCAAAAAAATGTCTAAATTAACATGTGAAAATCAATTAACACTCACTCATCCAACAATACAATAAAAAACAAAACAAGTTTTAATATATATACCTGCTCATACAGATCATGGGTTGATGCAGACGAATGTAATCCCACTACACTACTTTCTTTACTTAAAATACGTGTCATCATATTATTTATGTCCTCCTCGTCTAAATCTGGATTTTGTTGCTTGACAACAAGTTTTACCATTGCCTCTAAATCTTGCATTTTCTTCTTAATGTTACTAATTTCATTTGCATTTTTTTTTATAGTAATAGTAATTGACTAAACATTTTTTTTCAAATGCAGTGTAACATTAAATTATATTTGATGAAACTTTCAGTGATTGATATGTCTAATCTTCTAAGATGAAAATGGGAATGAAGACTTATGTTACCGAATATAGCAGAGGTGGGGAGACATCACGATTGTGACATAGATGTTAAATAAAACACTTTCTAGCAAATTATTTTCATTTTCATCGTTAATTAAAGATAACATGATGTAATGAAATGTGGAGTTTGAGACATTCTTGTCTTAACAAAATCAAACAAGAAATTTAGTTTTAATGCATATGGGTAGGATTTACATGTCTACTCTTCATCACTGGATAAACAACTAACTAATAAAAGACCAACAATATGATACATAATAGAAAATGGGTGAATTCTCCACATTATGTGTAAAAAACTAAACCATCACATGCCTAAAACATGTTATATTATGGTTAAATATAAGAGTACGCAGTTGTTTAGTTTTAAATTGCTACAGAATTTCCAAGGCGTGTAGAGACTTCACTGTGTGTGAGGACAGAATACCAAAGTAGAGGTCGTCAACTCCTCACACAAAAACTCTTTTGTCGAATCCATCCTAAGGAAGAAGCTCTTTCAACTCATCTAAACCCTAAACCCTCAAGGAAACCTACATGATCTTCATCCGATTGCTAAAAATTCAGAAATAGCCATAATGAGGTTGTCTAATGCACCCTTTTTTCTTAATTTGGCCATTCAGTTTTAGACAAAGTCATGATGGAAACAAAAAGGTAGATTTACCAAGTACATCAAATTTCTTACTTAATACATTATGTGTATGGTCAGAAAAATTGGTACAATGTTCAGTTTTAGAATCTCAGTATTCATCAATGCTCATATAATAAGACTATATTGACAAAGTGATTAACTAAAAGCTCAAGAAAAACCTCTAGAGTGCTTCTGATTTTTTACCAATTAAACATGTTGAAGCAGAAGTTTAATGGTTTGATTTCAATCTATCACGGATTTCAGCCAATTAAAGGCAACAAGAGGCTTAATTTGGAATCTTGTTGATGGATGTATTTTCATCTTATATATGTTTTTCTCTCTATTTGGCTAAGAATAATTTGAGTTTGTTGCAGATATTAAGTCCAGTTCTTTAAGTTGTTAAGAGTGATTTAAGCAGTGAATTGCTGCATTCAGCTATTTGAGGTTGGAGTTGCATAGTTGTTCTTTTATTCTTTTACTCTTGTACTTATTCTTAATAAACTTTTTGCTTTAGAAAAAAGCTTTTGATCTTTCCATTTGTGAATTTATCTTGTTGCTGATCACTTTTCTTTTTATAAAGGTGTAGACACGAAGAAAGATAAATCTTTTTTTCAAAACGTACCTTAAATAAAAAGTTTTATCAGTTAAAATACCACTTTTATTTCCTTTCAAAACACACAGTGGGAATAAGAGTCGCTATAACAAATTCATGGCAAGGTATTACTTCTTCTCTCAAGCTTCCAAAAAAAGTTTGACATCTTATCTGACAAGGATTTTGGGATCAAAACATGCAATCTTCTTCCTTTGGGTTGAAGGTGTTCCTAGTTGGGATGAAGGTGTTCCTAGTTGCATAGTAAGAGACAGACTAATTTATATCTATTTCCATTTCTTTTCTTCACCAAACACAAGAAAAAGTTGCAGCACTTTGTATGGCATTGTTGTTCATAATTAACATTTAATTTCTTTTCCATTTCACTTCACTATATTCTTCTTTTATCTCTATTTTTTATCACAATTTTTCCTCTGTTTATCACTACTATGATGATAGATTGCTTTCATACATCTCATTGAATTAATGCTTCATTATAAGTTAATGCTAGGTCCTTGCATTTTGACAAGGGTCAATTGGATGTTGTGACAACAAAAATACTATTAGATAAAGATCCAAATTCTTTCACAATAAGTAATGGATGGGTATTTCCTAGAAGAATATATTTCAATGGGGACAACTGTGAAATGCCTTTACTTGACACGTTTCCTAATTCATCATGTGGTTTCTATCTTTTTTGTTATGTGATGTTCTATTTATATCTCATCTCAACTTTAGAAGTTTGTAGTTTCTGTTTGTTGTTTATTTTTATTACAGAGAAATCTTGTTTTGGTTGCTTGACAAATTACTTACCCAACAACTTTCAATTTGTACTGAAACCAAATTTTAGTGTAGTAGATTTCATTCACAAGCTTGCACTAAATATTTTTTGTGAAGCTTTACGAAATTAAGCCACTAATCAGAATCACAAATTTTAAAGAAATCCAACTTCCTACTTGCACCGCAAGCAATTCTGCACTGTTTAGAATTGAAGTGTGCCTTCCAGAATCAACTTCACCATGAATTATACTTGTATACTGATTCAATTGAACCAATCGAAAATTGAATCGCAAATTGCAACAGGTAACGAACCAGTGAAAACGAAAAACTCAAGGAGAAGAAAAAAAAATCAATCACAAGGAATCAAGAATGCAAAACAAAAATCTCATGCAATTGAAAAAGGAAGATGAATTACTATTTACAACAGTGAATTTTCCACTTGCACCATAGAACCCTAAATCTCAAAATCGTCGAATATAACCTAGATATACATAATCATACCTAACCAAAAGAAAAGCCACAAATTACATGAAAGAACAAGAAAGATAAGGGATAGAACAACAGACCATGCGAAGGTGAAAGATGACACACGACGATAAAGACCGACGATGAACCGATGATGACGAAGAACAACGATGATGGTTCGACGAATCCGACGCCAAACCGACCACACACTAACAATGAAATGTCGGCAAACGCAAGAGATGTGGGAGTGCGAGCGAAGACATGAAAATGCAGAGATGAAATGTCAGAGACGCGGGAGCCAGCAGAGAGAATTTGTGTTATTTTTGTTTGGCACGATTGGAAAGAAGGAAAACCCAATTTTTGTTTCCGAGAGAGAAAGGGAAAAAGCAAATATTCTTTTTATAAAAAAAAATATAGAGATGTCATTAAAAATATAAAAATATTCATCATGTGTCATTAAAAATGCTTGAAGCAAAGTGCTATAGTTTTCATGATTCATAGAGATGTCAAGGCTAGCACTACTTACTTCAGATTGCTTTTTAGTCATCAAACACTAGTTGTAGAGTCATTTTCATCTCATGCAATGTAAGCTCTTTTTCCTTTGTTGTTCTTGTTGAATTTCTTCTTTTCCAGTATCTTTTCTTTATGCATCAGGTTTGGATACTCAACCTTGATATGACTATGCTTGCCACAACCAAAGCAAGTGAAATTAGTAGAATTAGAATCATGTTTCTTAGTATTCCTTCTTGTTTGTTGATTATTGCCTTTCCCTCTCTTTTTCAGAAACTTGCTAAAATTTCACATTAGCATACTTAGGGTTTCTATTTCATTGTCTTCATTAGATCCAACCTCACTAATTTCTTCAACTAAAGTAGTAAAATTGAGTGCTAGACCCTAGCTTTTATGCCTCTACTTTCCTACTCCTTTAGCCTATACATTACAAGTTCATGCTCCTTGAGTTTTCCAAACAAGGATGATGTACTCAAGATAATGAGGTCTCTGGTTTTAGAAATTGCAGTGACCTTTGGTTGCCAAGTCCTATCAAGACATTTCAGGATCTTTATATTTAGCTTCACCTTATAAAAAATCTTCCCAAGACCAATTAAATGGTTCACAATATGTGTGAATTTTTTCACGTCTGTTATGGTCACTCTAGGTTGCATTCTGGAAGGTTCATACTCTTATATGAGAGTATACTTCCTTGCACACTTCACATCACTTGTTCATTCATGTGTTACTTCAAGAATGTCCTACATCTCCGTTGTTGAAATACATTGGGATACCCTGAAAAACTCATCCAATTTCAAAGTTGAAGTTATGATATTCATTTTCATGCAATCAAACTGAGCTTTCTTGTTCTCAACTTCATTCCATTATAACCAAGGTTTATCAACAGTTTCCCCATTTATAACAAATTTAGGCATATAAGGTCCACTTACAATTGCATCCCACACATCACAATCAAGTGATTCTATGAAAACTTTCATTCTAACCTTCCAAAACGGATAGTTAACCCCACTGAATAAAGGAGGTCCGTTTATAGATACATCATCTGCAAAAGGCAACTTTCCCTTAGCCATAGGATCGAAAAACTTGAATAACTTTCAAAACTTAACTCTTAATACGAATTGAAACTACTTTAGGTTGAGTTCAAGAGGGGGGTGAATTGAACTATTGATAATTTTTGCCAAATATTATTTAGAAATAATGAAACCTTATACTAAAATCCCTTTAACTATAGGTTGTAAGCACACACCAGAAAAACAATCAAATTAAATTTAAAAACAATCAATTTAAATTTCACACAACAAGACTTACCAAGAAAAAATTAATCACTTGAATTACCAAACAATCGATTAAAATATCTTCCAACATTTTTAACACAAATTATGAATCATTTGCAAGCATTAAACAATCATTTTGGCAGATAAACCCGGGAATGTAAAATTTCCAAATTGTCACTGGAAGAAAACCAATTGATTGAGTTACAGAGTTAATCAATCGAAATTTTCTGAATTAACAGTGTATTCAATGAATCAATCAAATTCAGTCAGTGTATGCAATGCAAGATACTAAAAGAAATTAGTTTAATTAAAGATGATTATATAGTGAAAATAGTATGTGGAAAAACCTTATCAAACTAATTTTAAACCTTATTAAAAGTAGAATAACAGTGAATGTAGTACACAAAAATCAATTGGTTGATTTCAAAAATAGTTCATTATTTTTATCCAGATGCGCTAATAATGCAGTGAAATCAAACACAAATCAAGATTGGGGTTGAGAGATCAAACACACATGATTTATACTAGTTCATCCTTCCTCAAGGGCTACATTCAGTCTTCCTTGTCAACAAGCAAAGAAATTTCACTAACTACACTCAATTGTAAAATCTATACAATCAAGAAACCTTCTTGCACCTTGTAGGAACCTTACAAAACCATGTAACACCCTGCGACACACATGTATAATCAAATTGCACCACTACAAACACTACAACACAGTTATAAACCCTTATAGTAGTTCTAAAAACAATAACTTGAATGTAAAATTTACTCCAAATCACAACTGCAACAACATTTAGACAAAAAGGCTCAAGATCAAGTTGTGGAATACTTCCCTGAATCTGAAACTGATGTAAACTAGTACAAAAATGTCACAGACCAATAGAGGCACACCAAGAACCTTTTCTTGAAGCTTTCTTGATTAAAGATTCACTTTTCACTCTCGAAAATGCCTTTTGCTCTTATCTTGAATTGCAAAACAATTTTTATTATCTATTCTCTTTTTGTATTCTCTATATTCAGAAAGTTATGAAAAACATGTTTTACAACACTTTTTAAACATATTTAAAAACAATTATTCATTAAAACTGTTAGTTATGGAAAATCAATCGATTAAAAATTCAATTAAATCAATTGATTTTACTTGATAGATTTTTTACTTATTTTTTTTTTCCAAAAACATTTTCAAATTAATTTCTTAAGGCTTCTTGGATCAAACACTAATTTATGAACCTTGCACATGATTTAACAAACACACACCCACACTAAAATCTAAGACAAAGCCTTCAAATCATCTTGAACTTGAGTTGTCTTTGGGTCAATTTCACTTTGACTTTACTTTGATTTCTCTTGACAACTCTTGACTTCTCTTAACTTTTGTTGACTTCATCAAATACAAAATCTTCAAGATGTCCAACATGAATAACATATATATTTACTGATAATTTGTAAACAAAATTTTAATTTGAAATTGAAATGGACGAGCAGTGTATTGGTATTGTCAACACCCAATTTTGTCCGGGTAATCTTTTAAATTAAAATACAATACAAAAATAATAATAATAAAAATAATAAAAAAACGAAAAAGAATAAAATAATAAATAATTACATAACAAAAAAAATAAAAATAAAATATATGAAAAAAATAAAAAAAGAGGACAAATAATAAAAAATAACGATAAAAAGGAATGAGTCAACTGAAGTACTCTTCCATGATCTCACTACTTAACTCCACGTATTGTTTTTAAAAAAAAATATATAAAACAACAATTTTGAAACTGCTCAGATAACAACTCACCTTCTCCACTATATAAAAATAAAATTAATAATAAATAATAAATTATGACCATTTTGAAATGGCTTAATCCCTCATTCTTGGGTAAATTCATCTTTAATATTAAATAATATTTTTTGTAAAAAAATAAACAATAAGAATGGGTCAAAGATTGATAACTGCTCTGAACCACCTTCATTTTAAAAAATAATAATAAAATAATAAGAAAAGAAAAAAGAGAGATATATTAAGAGAAGAGAAAAGAAAAAAAGCAACACGGACACTGAGAAGAGAAAAAAGGAGAGAACAGGAAAGAGTGAGAAGAGAAAAAAGGAGAGAACAGGAAAGAGCAGTGAGAATAGAGAAAGAAGAAAGCATAGAGAAAAAAGTCTAACTTCAGGCACTTAGTATGTTTTTCTTTTTGCTTATTTTTGAGTTTCACTATACGTTCATACATTCATTTGCATAAAAAAAAATACCCACAAACGAAAGCGCCAGCCACACCAAAACACCCACAAACGAAAAAAGCCACCCTCACAAGGAAAAAGAAGTTGATGTCATCTCCGCTGCATCAAACATTTTGGCCATGCACTTCATCCCCATATCCTCATTCCCTGCACTCCTATGAACCCCCACAACAAACTGACACCTACGTCAACCACCATGCACCCCCTTCATGCGTATGCCCGGCGTCACCTCCATGCCTCCGTTGCACCTCATAAACCAAACCTCACCACTGCTTCCACCATGCACGTATATAGCATTGCCTCCAAACTACCATGGGAGGTCATTGCACCTCCACAAAACCACTTTAACGCCCACAAAAGAGAAGTACCCGCACCATCAAGCCAACGCTTCCTATGTAACCACCACCACCAATCATCGGTCATTACAAGCCACTTATCACTCATGGTTTTCAAGCTCTGCCCCAAAGTCTACCTCGATGAAGCCAACAACGTCACAAGCACCCTGCAACCTTGAACCTCGACCTCCTTGGGCTCGCTGCCGCCGCAAGCCACGGCGTTGCCGATAGTCCAGCCGTGAGTACGTAGCAGTGTCTCTGCACGTTCCTGCCAAAGAGCACCTCCCAACTTAGCCTTCGCCAACGCTGCCTTCGCTACCCTCCAACTACCTAAGCAACCCCTCTACACGCATCTCAACTTTATGCGCACGTCGTCGCCGCTGACGATGGTCATCGTTGCTGCCTCCACTGCCGTTGGCCATGCTCGCCGCCACCGTCTCCATCTTCTCCAGCCACGCCTTCCCATGCCCCGAAATTGAACCTACGTTTGCCCTCCGCAGCGCCGCACGTGCATTCCAAACCCTATATGGGTTTCTGCACCACATCTTTTGTGCCTACACCCCAACTCTTCACAATCCCTAAAATACCCTTAATAATAGTTGGGTTTCTGACTAGTGGAGCTACTTCTTGCACCTCCATTAATTAGGATCTGCACCCATACTTTTCAGAATTCCAAAACTACCCCCACAAATACCCAAAAAAATCATCATGCACCCTCCAAAACTCATATATTTAAGCTTTGCATTGCCAAGAATTCATTCAGTCACGTTCTATTTTTTGCATACATGATCCTGCTAAAATTAAAGTGTCAATTCCATGTTGCATATAACTGTTGCATGTTATTTTTTAACACCGAATTTGGTATATACCTTAGTTCTCAAAGCCCAGGCTTTAAACCTAACACTGTTTCTCAAAGCCCGGGCTTTAAACCTGGCACTGTTTCTCAAAGCCCAGGCTTAAACCTAGCACTGCTATCCAAAGCCCAGGCTTTAAACCTGGCACTAGCGCCATTCACTTACCTTATTTTCAAACACAAGCTTTCAAAAATTTCAAAAAAAAAAATATCAAGACAACCAACAATCTTATCAACAAAGAATTACGTAACCGTAATTCTCTATCCTTGATAGAGATACGTAGGAGCGAGGTCAAATCCTTGTCGGGCCCCTTCTAAAAAAATATTTTTGTTTGTTATTATTTGCATTTTATTTCTTTTTTGGAAAAAATATATTTTAGAAAATCACACTCTTTTACTCATTTAATTAAAGGTACCGCCGTAGGGCGGGCGTTGTGGGGTGCTAGTACATTCCCCGCACGTAACCGACTCTCGGACTCTAAATCCGGTTTTGCGAACTTGCCTTATCTTGTTTTTGGTTTTTCATAATTTTCCTTTAATAAATTATGGTGGCGACTCCACTATTTTGAAAATTAAATTATTTTTGTTCGTCGTCCTCGTCGAGACCCCGGTTGCGACAGGTATGTCCCTTTGTGAAACTAAAACTGAAAAAGATGATATTGAAAAATAATCTAAAACTGTTTAACTTTAAAAAAATGGATAAAGCTAGCACATCTAATTGTTGGAGGTATTTTACTAAGACGGGTTAAAAGTGTAATGGTTGCAAAAAAATATGTAACTTATGGAAGAAAATATGATAGTTCTCATTTAAATATTCACATTATAAAAAATGATAAAAGCAAAACTATATATGTAGGTCTAATTAGTTTATATATACATGAAACATTGAAGGCCAAAAAGATAGATTAAGTAGCACATCATGAATTGTTATCTATTCTAATTATTAGGCACAATTTGCCTTATAAATTTGTTAATTATCTATAACTGAGGATTTGGATAAATTACTTGTATGAACAACTGGCTCTAAAAGGGGGGTTGAATTACCCACCAAGCAAGATCGTCCAAGGCAAAAATATATAAGTACAAATAGAATAGTTTTATATTGGTTCACCCTAATCTCTTGGGCTATGTCCAGTTCTCCCATGAACAAACCATTCAAGAGGTTCAACTATATCATAAATGTTTACATGTACACAAACCTCTCCAGATTACAACGAGTACACAAACCTCTCTAGGTTACAAGGAGTACACAAACCTCTCTAAGTTATACTACTCCCAATTTCCTCCTAAGACCAAAACCACTCAAGATTTAAAGAAACACTCTCAAAAGAGAGAACAATGAAAGCTCACAAGGATTTACTTCAAAACGGGAAAGAATTACACAATGGTTTCGCACAACCCAAAACTCTAGATGCTCTCAATAGAAGATTTACAATAGACACTCACTAGATACTCTATTTCTTCAATGTATTGTGTGATGTATTTCACTTTTTCCTTCTTGTTATTCTCAACTTGAAATTGTTACTCTATATGTAGCTTTGTAGAAACTAGTCATTGGATGTTTGATAGGTAAATCTTATCCTTGTAATGCTGAAATTAGTCCTTGAAAGAACAACCTTTATTTTTTTTATTCCTCGTTAAAACTTACTTTATCTGCATATGGAAACAATTTAAACAACATAGAATATTTTTTATTTGAAATAATTAATCACATTTAAATATTTCATAAGAATTTAAATAATTTTCATTATGAACAACTTTGAATGTTAAAGCACAACATGATATAAAATCTGATTTTGATATTTCTATGAAAGACACTTTAATTTATTTTTCATATTTAGAAACAAATTAAATCAAAACTATATGCAATAAAATTATTTTGATTTTTTTTTTTTTTGT
>Ga0209489_109179_pt1 | contig 12574 bp, 8 predicted proteins | sample SiratrowhiteBW_FD_187527 | JGI IMG/M metagenome (GOLD analysis project Ga0209489, IMG submission 187527) | Root nodule microbial communities of legume samples collected from California, USA - Siratro white BW (SPAdes) (version 2) | ecosystem: Host-associated > Plants > Roots > Nodule | place: USA... | reverse complement strand
CTATTCAGCAACATTGAACCCTCAAGTGCAATATCAGTTCAAAAACCACAAATGAAATGTATAAATCATCACAAAAACAAGACAAACAATCAAAACTAAAACTCAACCTAATTTCAGCAACACTTCACCGTAAACTGCAATCACAGTTCAAAACCTAGAAATTTCCCAAACCTAAACCAAGTTGCAACGGCGACGTACAATAATAAAATTTACCTAGGCGTTCCTCCTTGGTTTCGTTTCTGAGACTCTTCTCTGTTTTTCCTCAATGTCAAGGTCGCAGCTTCTCCTACGATTCAACGTTCCTCCCCATGTTTTTCTCGTCATCGTCGCCCTCCACCGCTCCCAACGGCCGTCGAGCGCAACCAAAGGTTCTTCGTTTTTCCCTCAAAGAACCGCGAAGCACCCTTTTCCCTCACACACAGCTTCTCCTACGAACCGCGAAACACCCAAAAACCTTTGGTTTTCCCTTATGCAAATTCTCGTCGTCGTCGCCCTCCACCCCTCCAATGGCTGTCGAGCGCAACAAAGTTTCTTACTTTTTCGCTGCAACCAAGCACGAAGCACTCAAAGGTTCCTCCTTTGATTTTCAAATACCAGGCGCGAACCACCTTCGTATGTTTTGCAAAGATTTAACAATCAGACCATGCCCCTGCCATTTACCATTTATGCCCCTAGTGCCACGTCATAAAAAAATGCCACATCACAGTTGTAATGTGGTTGTAATCCATGTGGGGTTGGCAAACAAACCTTTTCCCTATAAATAATCGCTCGCATTAGGATGTACTTTCTTTTTTGCTATTATGAGAACTCTGATTAGAGTATATTATCTTCGTTTGTATGCTCACTTCAAGTTGATACTTAACTATTATCTTTGTTTGTATGCTCACTTCAAGTTGATACTTAACTATCATGAGTAATGCAGTAAAATGAGTTATAACTATAACGATCTTATATCTTTAGAAATTAGGAGTTGACCAATGTGAGTATGTATTTACTGTCGTAGATCTTTAAGGACTGCTAGGTTGAATCTTGTTTAGGACACAAAGAAAGATGTTTGGGCACTTTTACCTTTCACCGATTCGTAAATAAATAACATGTGTTGTAAAAAAAAGGAGTCTTTGATATAAAGCATCATGTCATAATTGGAGAATGAAGATGTGGGGAAAATTAACTCCTATTCTTCCTCACAAATTTATTAGAAGCATTTTATTCTTTTCTTACCTAGTAAGAAATTATAAAGTTGTGTGTTTATCCCAATGCAAATATGGAAATTAATATAGGGTATGAGATTGAGAAGGAATTTGATTCAGATTTTTTTGAAGAGAAAATTGTTTATAAAGCAAAGGAAAATAATATTAACTTTATTTTTTCTATGATCTTTTATATTACTTTTTAAAAATTTTTGTCTTAGTCAGGACTGGTTATGTCTTAAACAATACTGGTATGGGTTTAGGATTTAGCAATAATACTTGTGTTGTAACTTGCAGCATTAGTCTGTATAGTAAAACTCAATCTGTTAATTGAGAATCTACCATAGCCTAGGTTATCTGGCAAACTAGCATAGAAATCACTGAGTATTTTTCTTCTTCCTTATCTTGATTAAATTGCATATATTATCCTTGCACCAACTTTAAGAAGGAGAAGTTTTCAAACTTAGTTTTAAAAGGGTTTTGACCAATCATCTATCAAGTGTAAAATTATCATCTAACCACATATCACCAGATGATATTTGTAAAAACTGCAAAAAGCTATTAAAACACAATTCAACCATCCTTACTCTGTTTACCTATTTTTGACAATGAACTTTATAACATTAAAGTTTAATTAAATAAAATAATTTTCATGTTTCTAGTGCAATTTCACTTATTAAGTGCATCTCGCACATACATATGGGCATAACCACAATCCTATTGGGGAAACTCATGCAATTTTGATACCAGCACGCCTTCGACATCCATATCGATGTAACATACATTTCACGTCAAAACTCTAACGAAATTTTGTGTACCATAGTACCTCTTCTACCATATGGTTGTGACCAAACTCAAGTAGTTGAACATCTAGTACGATTTTTTATGAGTGCGTCTGGTCACAATCATATTCAATGGTTGAAACTTATTCAATTTTCTACAAGTGTGTTCCCATGCTCCAGTGGAAGATGCCACAACCCTGTGGTCAACTTTTTTCAACATAAGCAAACATCCCACACCCATGCAGACATATACACAACTATTTGCTTGAACCTCTGGTGCAAATTTTTATGTCAATGCCCTCCCACACCCTTGTGGGCATTGTGGTCCAAAGTAATTTTTTATATAAACACACCTCCCACACAATATGTAGAAGCAAATGCCCTTGGTTGAAACTTTGGCACAATTTTTTATATAAGGATGCCTTCCACATCCATGTAAACCCAACCACAACTTTGTAGTAAAACTTCTAATGTGATTCTCTACAAGAGTGCTTCTCATACCACACTAGAAACTATACTCAAGTTATTTAAAAAAGAAGGTTAGTTGGACAAAAATGGGTAAAATATTTACTTTGCAAGTCATGAATCTCCTCCTTATTAAACTTTACATATGCAATGTATCAATATTGTTTCGTATGTTTCCTTATTAAACTTTACATATGCAATGTATCAATATTGTTTCGTATGTTTGTTTGTCTATATTGGTCACATAGAATATCTATAGGTGGTACAATACTCAAATCTATGTTCATATAAATGATAAAATGTAATTAACTAATTTAAATTGAAACACTCAATCATAACTTGAATTTTGAAAAAATAACTATAATGCATTTTGGCATACAACAAAATTTGTTTTCTTGTATTCTACTTTCTTTATTTAAAAAAAAGGTAAGATTTGTACACCAATTTTTCAAATTCAATTTGTGTCTAACAACTTATCAAGTTACCTATGATGGGATGTTTAACCTTTATTTGTTAACAATTGAGCATCTCTAGCTAAACTTTATGCCTCAAGTATCTCTAGCTTTGTTATATAAATATCATATTTACATATTAATTTATCATTCCATTATCACATAAAGATTTAATCATCAATCAAATTTTAGGACTTCTAGTACAACTCCTCAAATAAATTCTTCTCCTTTCAATCCTCCAATCAATCATATTTGAAGTCTTCTCTACAGTCTCTACTCCTCATTTACCATCGTTAAGCCTGGAGATTTGATGCTTTAATCCACAATATATCATGTTGATTATGGTGTAAGTGTTAAAGATGTTGATCTTGTATTGGGTTTGAGTTGTAATTTGTAATTTAAATGTGCTGTAAGTGGTTTCTTTATCTTAATTTGGTTAAGTATGTAATTCATTTGAAAGTGGTTTAGCCTTGTTTGAAATGTTATGTTTTAGTGGATTGATATTTTTATCTATTAAAATGTTCATAGACTTGTAGAGTCTGTAATAAAGATCATTTTAATCAATTAAAAGTACAATAGATGAAAATCACTTTAACATTTCATAGTTTGGTGGTCTCGTTGTTTAAATCGGTTAAACAACATTTTAATCCTTTAAACATTCATTTTGATTGATTAAAAATATGTAATTATACACTAGCTTATGTTTTAATATATTAAAACATATTTTGGTTAATTAAAAATGATAATTTTGTGTAAGAGTTATCTCAATCAATCTTTGGACAATCAAATCAATTGGTAAAAGGTTCTAAATCATTTCTAACCATTAAGTGAAACTCAATAAGTTATAAAAACACTTCTTAGGGTTAGTTTACTAATCAATGATTTCAAGATTATAGATTAAGCAAATTATATTACAATCACCATTGTATCTTTTCTTATCATCTTGTGCTACAACTTGTCTAGGTGTCTTGTTCCTTTTCTATAGTCTCTCTAATGTATTTGCTCATGATTAAGGTTGTATTGTGATAAGGTTTTACAGGTGGTGTTAGAAAATCTTGTAAGGTTCAAGATCTTGTAGTAGTATGGTGTATATTCTTGTTTTCTTAAAGGGTTCTTATAAAACTTGAAAATATAATGGATTGGTCTAATTAGGGTGATTAAGAAACTAAATGTATCTCTTATCAACTAGTATAAATATTTGTGTTTCTTTGTGCTCTCATACATTTCCAATTGATATATTGTTAATCACATACTACTATTTCTGGAATTGAAAGAATCATTAATATTACATCTCAAATATTTGTAAAACTTGTTTGACAACCTGATCATTTTGATTTAGTGAAAATTGTCATTTGGAAGTCTTTCATAGTTTAATTCACTCCTCTTAAACTCAACTTATATTTCTAACAACTCAAGGATGTTTTACCCGCAAATGATAGAGTTTTCTAGTCTTTTTTTAATTTTCATTAAAAGTGTTTTCTGGGATAGAAATTTTCCTAACATTCACTTGCTAGCAACTCAAAATACTTAAATTGAAACTTCATCTGCACGTGGTTCAACACAACAACAAAACTCTCATTAAGCTTTTATGCACTATAATCCTTTTTACCTTATTTATGAAAAAGTTGACTTTCAATCCATAAATTAGTTTAAAACACCTTAAGATACCTTTCAGTGCACAATTTTGCATACAGGTCTCACAAAAAAGAAAGTATCATCCATGAACAATAACAAGCTTACCTCAACTCCCTTCTCTACCACATTAGACTAGACAATAAATTATGAGTAATTGTTTGGCTAGTCCTTTCGAAACAATAAGAAATAGTAAAGGGGCATTAGATCACCTTGTCTTGGACTACTATTGCCCTTAACTGATTCAAAAGTTGAAACCAAAAATCTCTAATTCAACCAATTTACTTATCATAAAATATTACAAGAAAAACTGGATTTATTCATGAATTATTATCCATAGATCTATATCCATAGGTAAATTCAGCATTACCTACGGATTCTTATCCACCAATTTGTACCCGTAGGTAAATTCAGCATTACCTATGGATTATTATCTACAGATTTGTGTTAGTAGGTAAATTCAACATTACATACATATTATTATCCACTGATTTCTATCCGTGGATAAATTCAACATAAAATATGAGAATATTATCTAAAAAACTATATTTTTAATAATATGACTTATATTTAAATTAATAATATTCATATTATTGTTATTATTTACATTAATATTATTATTAATTTTATTAATATTATGATAATATTATTCATATTTTAATATATTATTATTATTATTATTATCGTCGCCGTCATCATCATCATCGTTATTATTATTATTATTAATTTTAGTATTAAAAGTACTAATATTATTTTTATTCTTATTATTGATATTAATATTGTTATTATATATTATTATTATCAATAGTAATAATGATAATAAATATTAATATTATTTACGTTAATATTATTATAATTAGTATTTTATTATTACCTATGAATATAGATCCATAGGTATTACTCACAAATATAGGTATTACCTACGGATATAGGTTCGTAGGTATTACCCACGACTATAGGTTCGTAGGTACTATCCACGAACATAGGGGTAATACCAATGGACCTAAGTCAGTGGATAATACCTATGAACTTATATTCATATATTCATGGATAAAACTACTACTAATAATATTATGTCTTGTTAATGATGTTCATATTAATTAATTAATAATAACATTAGTGAAGGTGAATATCATTAATAATATTAATATTTTTATTCATATTACTAATATTGTAATTAATATTAATAGTATTTTTAATGTTTTTTTTACTATTATTAATATTATTATTAAATTTTTATTAATATTATTATTAGTTTTATTAATATTATTATTATCATTGATATTATTACTATTATTATCATTAATATTGTATTTATCATTATTATTATTAATGCTAATATTAATAATATTATTGTTAAAATTATTGTTTTTATTTTATTTTTATTATTATTTCTAATATTGTTAGTTATAATATTGTTAATATTATTATTATTATTGCTATTATTATCAATATTATATTTTTTTCAAATTATCAATGTTGTTTTTAATATTTTTAATTTTTTTAATATTATTAATATTTATATAACAAAATATTATTAATGTTATTAATAACATTATATTAATATTTATATTAATATTATTATTACATGTATTTTAATATATGAAATTTTATTACTACTTCTATTCATATTATTTATATTTATAGGAAAAATAGTTTTAATATTATTAATATTTTTATTTATTTTATTTTCAGTTATATTAAAAATATTTGTGATATTATTATTAAGAATTATTATTATTATTATAGTTAATAATAATCAATATTATTATTACTATTAATGTTAATATTATTAATATTATTAATAATATTAATATTATAAATTCTATTAATATTATTGTTATAAATAATATTAATATTGTTTTTCATTAATATTATAAACATTATTATTAATATTTTTTATATTGTAGTTATTATTGTTAATAAAAATAAAATTAATATTGTACTAATATTATTATTAACAATAATAATAATAATAATATTGTTATTAGTGTAACAACCTAGAAAATCTGTCATCTGAGTAGAAATGGTAGAAGTTGAATGAGCACTTGATTTTATATTATTAAACTTGAAAACATGTATTTATAGAAAAAGTAAGTAGTCAAGTCTCATTTTCACTCGACCCATCATCTCTCTAAAACCCCTAACTCTCTTTTTCCTCTAACTTCTCTCTAAGCCTCTGCTTCTGTACCTCATCAGTTTCTCAAGCGGAGCTCACCCTTGGACTCGTGACGGAGAATAGAGCAAGTTTGCCCAATCAGAATCTCCGTTAGAGTAAGTTCGTTTTCTGCCCTCTTCCCTTATAGTCTTTTTTAGGTTTTCGTTTTTCTCTACCTTATGAGCTTGCATGTGGCCTCTGAGTTATCAAATAGTGTCTTTGTGAGCTCAGTTCCCTAGTGTTTTAGTCCGATTGTTGATCAGAGGTCCTTTGGTGCAGATTTGAGTTCTTGAAGGATGATCATTACTAGGTGGTGAGAGTCGAAGGAGGTCTGAACTGGGTGACTGCAGCTTGAAACATAGCTGGTTAGAAAAGTCTCAAGGGGACTAACCCTGTCATACATGATTGATGATTCATTTATGTGGAGGCTGTGTGGATTTACAGCGTGAAAATGTATGACAGGTGCATATCTCGGGGTCTATTCAATACACGAGTCTTCCGGAAGTAGAGTCATGTTTGTAGTGTGTTAGATTCTTATATTGTGATGATATATGAAATTGAATGTTTTTGATTTGTTAAAATTTGGTTAGCTTACCCTTTGCTTTTGGTTGTATTGTGTTTGATTTTCTATCTGTGATGATCGTATCTTGACATAGGAGCAGATAGTGTTGCAGATGGATATTTGGGAGATCATCTAGGTTAAAGAATGTTGTTAGGAATAATATTATATTTTGAAAAACTTGTATCTGATATTGTAAATATATTTTAAAATTTCAGTTTAACATTATTATGTAATCTTGATGCATGTTAACTATGGAGTACTGTAAGATATGCATGATGTTAATACTTTAGTTGCCTTAATAGAAACTTTAATTTTTTCGTATTGATATCATTAATAATATTATATTTTTTCGTATTATTAATTTTTTTAATATTGTTAATTATTTAATTTACATTATTAATATTTATATTACAAATATTTTTAATTTTATTTTTAATTTTTATTTGTTATTAGTTTTATTATTATTATTATTATTATTATTATTATTATTAGATTTATATTTACATGAAAAATATTTTTAATACTAAAATATATTTATTAAAATTATTTATATTTATATTAAAATATTTCTAATAATAATATTATTAATAATATTATTGTTATTAATATTATATTTTTTATTAGTATTAATAATATTAGTATTTTAAAATTTATTAATTTATTATTATTATTGTGAATCTTATTAATATTATTTTCATCCATATTATTAATATTATTATTGATATTATTTATATTCCTGTTAATATTATTATTGCTGTTTTTGATAAAAATAATATTAGTAATAAGAATATTATTATTAACAATCATAATAATAATAATAATTTTATTAATAATATTAATAATCATAAGTATAATAATAATAAAAATAATAATAATCATAATAATATTATCACATAGTTTATCAGTGGTGAAAAACTCTTTTCTGTAGAGAAGGTTATACTTCAGTAGAAGGGTATAAAAATAATGTATTCACAGATAAAAGTTGGTTTACAACATAAAATATAAGGAATTTCAACTAGCCAATCATATGTTTTTTTAGTACACTTTTAAAATCACACGTTATTTACTTTTGATTATGTGCTAAGCAGCTAATTTAGGCATAGTTATACCAATAAGAATATTGTTGAAAGAACTTGAATTGCAATGTATGTTTACCAGGTATTGTTTCGGAGCAAAATTTCTATTATCTCTTTCTCTTCTTTCTGTATTACTTTTTCAATACAACTTTTCTTTCAAATTAAAATAAGGTTTTATTTGAATTATGAAGTTATAACAAGTTAGTTTTTGTGACTAGTAAATTATTAAAGTAAACTTTTAATAAATATTTTAATTAGCTAATTTATTTTAGACTTTTTAATCAGCAATAAAGAATTAAGCATCGATAGTTAATTTATTTTAGATTAAAAACTATAATATTAATTTTATAAACTATTTTAAATTAATAACTGTAACATTAGATTTAAAATTAACACCTATAACATAAAGCTTTTATTTTTTTTCTCCAACTATCAATTATGCAAGTGCTTGTGTTGTAAGTGAGGATAGGGAAAAGATTAACATGAAGGAGAGAATTCACGACAGTGAGAGAAAGGTAGATAAGTTTTTGTTGTCAGTTTATATTAGTTCGTCTATGAGTGAGATTAGAGATTATCGTGATCAATTATATTTTTAATTAGCTCTTAATAAAAATGTTAACATGCTTTTTGAAATAAAAATGTTAGATTGAGTGTCTTTTCTAATACGATTAAGTTAACATGCTTTTTGAAATAAAAATGATGATATATTTTAATTAATTTAGTGAGTCTTTTTAGAAGAAACACTATATGATGTTTAGATTTTTGTACTCTTATATTTTTTTTAACAGGAAACACTGAAATTAATAGAAGTATTAATCATATTACATAAATAAAACAATACAATAATTTTCCTACTTATATTTAAACAATAAAAAAACAGTCGCATACTGCTTTACATAGAGTACCTAAACAATAAAGAAAACAGTCTCATCAGCCTTACACAGAGTATGTAATAAGGTACAACTAAATAAATCCGATGAAATAGAAGTCGTTCCTATTCAAATAAAGAATCCCTATGCTCACTGCTCACTTTGAGACTAACAAACATTTGTAGTCTTATATGTATCTTTAATATGTATGAGATATTTCCCACAACTCTATTTATATATATTGTTTGTTTGGATTAAATATCATCGTAGGAAACATAATTTAATGAGTAGGACGAAGAAACGAATAAAAAGAAGCTTACAATTTTTTCTTATTTTATGAGATGTTCTAATAACAGAGTATAAGAGAGAGGGGATTAGATATTTTAGTTTTGTTTTGAGTAATAATTTAAAGTTTTTATTATTAAGAATTTTTAAAGACCCATGTTTAATTATACTTTAATTTTAAAATGATTATTTTTTTAATAATTTATGTTGGGGATTTTTCCTGGAAAAATATAATGAATAGTAGGTACGTAATGGAAAGGATTTAAATTTAACAAGTCAAGAGTCAATTAAAGATGACAATAAGTGCTTAGGGTGGATAAGGGTTTGATCATCTCATTTTCATCATTGATATAAAAATTTATTCACATTTCCATATTCAATAGATATGAATTTTTTTTTGTCTGATTCCTATCCTTATTTCTGGTGGAGAACCCATATACTCATATTCACTCCCAAACGGTTCAAAATATTAATTAAATAAATTCTTTTATACAAAATAAAAATCACAGCAAAGAAACATGGTAGTCTCAAGTATTTAATGTTAAAAAGGATAAATATTTTCTCTTTTCTAATATGAAATAATTAGAATTAAATTATAATTATATAAATATCTAATGAGTATTTAGTAACAATTAAATAAAGGTAAAAAATTATAAAAAAGAGTGAAACTGATAAAATGTATCATTTGAAGATAAGTTACTATACTAAAGACTAAATATAATTTAGTATAATTTTTTTAAGTTACCTAATAAATTAAAGATATTTTAATAATTTAAAATGTATATGAGGACAAAAATGAATATTAGGACTAGTTTATTTGTCATCTTTATATAAACCCATATAAAATATAGTACTTATTTTAATTACTATATATATATATATATATATATATATATATATATATATATATATATATATATATATATAAGTAAATCTGATTCATGTGAATTCTACTTGTTGTGCATGTTTTTGTCTTTTATTATTTATACAAGAGACTATATATTGAAGGTAGATGAATGTGAAATTGAATTGGATTATGGTTAATATACCTATTCATAGTACCAAATAAAATCAAATCTGATAAAATTCATCTAATTAAATATACTTTATGATAAAGGATTTTACTTTTATGATAATTAATTATATGATAAATATATATTTTGTTATAATTAGAAATAGCTCAATCTGATAAAAAAAAAAAAAACTATAAATAGAGAGTCATCTTACATAAACTGTGCACTCAATCTCTATCTATTTACTTATATTTCTCTGAAGATATTTTACTGGTGAAAGCCTAATTGATAGAGAAATCTCCACTCGGTGCTGAAGCTTCTAGTCCAACCCAATTCTGGTAAGAATAGTTAAAAATATCTTAAAATTTACTAAATAACGCATTTTAAAATTACAAAAAAATAGTGTAGTTAAACTAAGAAAAAAATTAATATTATATAAATAAATTAATCTTTTAAAAAAGCCACAAATTAGCATAAAAAATGTTTATCAAATATCATTTTTACTCTAAAAAAATTAACTCAATAAAACTAGAAACAAGCTTGTGAAACATATTGTTATTAGTGTAAAGTTCTTAAATCAACTTATTAAAATAGAACAGTTTGGTGAAATCATTTGTTAAAGTAATTGATAAATATAAAACAAACAAAATTGCAATTTTTTTATACACATTTTTATTGTATTTGACTGATAAAAAAATATTTTAAATTCTTATGATTTTGATTAAATTTAAACTGTTGTAGTTTTTACATCTTAAAAATTTAGAATTAAATTTTAAAAAATTAAAATAACATACTTTTAGCTCATACAGTTAATATGTTAATTAAATTAGTGATTAAAAAAATAGTTTGATGTAAAAAAATTTCAATCATTAATATCAATATCCTGATATAAACCAGAATAATAAATTAAATATACAGTATAGTTAAAAAAAATGTAAGATTAAAATACTATAATATTATTATTTAATATCGTCATTATTTTATGCAATAAAAAAGAATGGAATATCATTTCTGTTAAAAAGTAATCAAATTCTCTATAAAAAATTTAATGCTTGAAATTGTGCATACAAGAGTAAAATAAAGTTTAAAGCGTAAAAAAACACTGTTAAACTACTAGAAATGAATATCTTATAAAACCTATATAAATATTAAGTAGATGTTCATAAATTAAAACATATAAAAGAGTAATTTAACTTAAAAATTAAAAAAAAAAATCTTACTAATCGCTACTTTAATATACATTAAGTAAGGAGTTAAAAATGTATGAAAACACTATGCATCCCTAGATATTTTTCACTTATTAAGTAATAATCTTATGAAGTTTATAACCATTTGTTTTCATAAACATTGGATAGAGAGCTTCAGAAAAGGCAATTGTTCTCAACCTTTACCTTGGTGCATTTAATATTTTTCTGACACTTTATATTAGTCTAATTTGTTTCAAGTATTTCTTTTTGTCTTAAACCTCTTTTTATATGTTGTATATGAATTCATGTAGGATATGATGAATGGGAAAGGTGCAACATTTATGATTCCTAGAAGTGTTTTCTTTGTGTTGTGGTTTATGCTGTTATCAACCTGCACTGCTTTGGGACCACGATCAACTGTAGTTGTCACAAATAAGTTAGAAGGAGGACCAGACCTGTTCCTTCACTGTAGATCAGCAGATGATGATCTTGGTGTGCAAGATCTTCGCCCAGATGCTTCTTTTTCGTTTAGTTTTAGAACTAAATATTTTGCAACAACGTTGTTCCATTGTTCCTTTCAATGGGAAACTGTCACGCAGAAGTTTGATATATACGATGCAAACAGGGATCCCGACGTTTGTATGACATGTCGTTGGATAGTAAAAGAAAATGGACCATGCTTGATTTTACCTGGAAACAAAAGCAATTGCTATCCTTGGAACTCTGATAAGAAAGAATTAGAGAAACCCTAGTTTATGTATGCATAATGACACCGATAACTCAATGTTTGTGTCTTTTCTATTGTGATTTTTATGAATAAAATAGAGGCACCTTCATGCTTTTTCCACACTTTTCCTTTCTTCGAATTTAGTATGTGATTTGAGTTTTTTTTTTTTTTTTTAA
>Ga0209489_109178_pt1 | contig 12574 bp, 8 predicted proteins | sample SiratrowhiteBW_FD_187527 | JGI IMG/M metagenome (GOLD analysis project Ga0209489, IMG submission 187527) | Root nodule microbial communities of legume samples collected from California, USA - Siratro white BW (SPAdes) (version 2) | ecosystem: Host-associated > Plants > Roots > Nodule | place: USA... | reverse complement strand
ATATATAAAAATATATATATATATATATATATATATATATATATATATATATATATATAAGTTTAATGAGAAATATAATGTAATAATATTTGGTTATTAGTTTATATATAAAAATATAAATAGAAATGAAATATTTGTTTATGACTAATTAAAATGTAATTTATATATTAGTTAAAGGTGAATGAAAGACAATACATGAAATTGATATGCAACATAAACATGATAATAATGAAAACACTACTAATTTAGGAAAGTGTTAATGTTGTTTTGTCGAATGTAGGTACTATCCTCTAATCTTGAACTAATTCCTGGTGTTGCACTGTGTAAATTTTTGGTTTGGACAAACAATTCAATTCTTATAGTTGAATCTTCATGTTATATACTTGGGTTAAGAAGTTGAGTGTTTTTCCAACGGTTAATCATTTGTCGGACGTCAACATCATTTTGTATTTGTATTGTATCATGTACAAGTTTTCGATTAAGAACTCTAGGTGGACGACAGTAGTTATATTTTTGTAACTTGTTTTCAGTCTCCACATGCTAATATTTTTGATATGTTGTGAAATAGCTGATTAAAAGAGCAATTATGTGGGATTGACATTCTTTTAGGGTTGAGACATGTGTAGGTTAGACTGTAACCATTTGGACTCTCTATTATGGTGGCCCGTTACATAAATCCTCCATAGTAGATTATTGCTTCAGTTAAATTGATTGGGTCTTGATTTACAAAAGAGTTGGATGTAATAGGTGCGTTCAGAAGGCTTAAAATTTTCTCTGCAGATCTTGTTAGCTTGGCATGTAGTTCAATCATTATAAGAAATGAAAATTGAGACTTCTAACTTAACAATTCAAAAACATTTTCATCAGTTAGTATCTGAACAACATCATACCTAATTTGCCCTTGTGTGATTAGCTGAGGTTGGCGATAGTACAACATCGTCAATGTTGTCTGATCTTGCAGTCTCCAAGCACCACAAACTTTCTCCTGTAAATAGGAGAAGTTATAACTATAAGGGATGCTGATAAATTTAGGAGATGAACATTCAAAGTGGATGCCTTCATCACTTTCTATTATCCGACCATTTGCAAAGACAACAACAAGATGAAAATTGTAAAAATTTTCAGTGTCTATTATACAGAGACAGTCCATTTGAAGATAAAAGCAAAAGTTTTGGAAAGAAGGAAGAATGTTTTGCAAGTGGTTTAGGGGTGGGAGGTTGAATTTATAGTTGGATAATGATGGAGATACTAATAAAAATGGTTGTTTATCATGTGTGAAATGAATTGTGTAAAAGATGATGGATTTTTTACGTGTTTTCATATCCACATTAAAAGAGAACATGTTGGTACATTGGTGCTGATGATAATCCTAATGTATGGAATCTATTTTTGAGAAGTGTGTTGTGAGGAAAAATTATGGAGGAGTGATGTTATAATACACATTATTGTCCTGTGTGGCTTTAGAAAAAAAAATAATTTTGGAGGACTTGTGTGGCTTCAAGAAAAACTATTATAAAGGATTGATGTGATGATGTACATTATTGTCTGGTGTGGCCAAAGGTAAGACAATAATGGAGAAGTGATGTGACGATGTACATTATTATACTGTGTGGCCTGAGAAAAAACAATTATAAATGAGTGATGTGATCATACACATTATTTTCCAGTGTGGGATCTGGAAAAGCAATTATGGAGAAGTGATGTGCCAATGTATATTATTGTACTGTGTGGCCAAGGAAAAACAATTATAGAGAAGTGATGCGATAATTTACATTATTATCCCGTGTGACTTGAGGAAAAGAAATTATAGAGGAGTGATGTGATGATGTACATTATTGTACAATGTGGTTAGAAGATAAATAATTATGGAGGAGTGATGTTATAATACATATTATTGTGGTGTGTGGCTTCAGGAAAAGCAATTATGAAAGAGTAATGTGATGATGTACATTATTGTGTAGTGTGGCTAGAGAAAAATTATTTATAGAGAAGTAATTATTGACCAATGTGACTTAATTGAGAATATATTATAGAGACATGTTCAACTTTTGTGTATTAGTTTTTCTACAGTTTGTTTGATTAATGGATGGTTGTGTTGTTTGTGTAGCATTACCAATTTTGTGAATTATTATTAAATGTTGTTATGTTGAATACTTAAAAATTATTATTATTTATTGAAATTATGCAGTATATGTTGAACATAAAGAGAAAAGTAAATGAGAAACACACATTCGTTAAATACTTTAGTTAATTATACATGGAATGCTTCGTGTTAAATGAAACATAATTAATGGCGAGAACTGTCTGTTCCAATAATGTTGAGACATGTTCTTTTTGTATGTCCTGGCGTTTGACAATATGAACATTTTTTGGATTGGCCATGTTGTTCCCTCATGTCCATTTCAGTCCTTATGTGACTTGACTTAAACCTTCCTTTTGATGTTCTTTTCATGTTTGAACTTGACATAATATTTGACCAGTGTAAGCAGGCCAATAGTTTTTGTTTCTGAGTTCACCAAATAAGTCTTCGTAGACATGAGAGACTTGTTCTAAGGTGTACGCAGGTGAGGGTCATCAGAAGTTGCATGCTGATGTTGATAACTCATTCACATGTGTTAGTGGGTTAGGGTCAAAGGTTGACATGTCTGCAAAGCAACCTTCATGATTAAATTCGTCACATGGTGTAGTCTCATCGAAGCAATGTTGACAATTTATCTGAGTATAGTGAATAATATATAAACGTATTCATATTAAAAAAAAAGAGATTGCAAATATATGAACATTTTTATCCCTTTCATTACTTCCACTCCAGATTTAACATTCTACCCCTTTCCTTACTTGCACTCCAATGCAAAATTATATCTCTTTCCTTACTTGCACTTCAAATGCAACATTATATTCCTTTCCTTACTTCTACTTTAGATGCAAAATTATATCCCTTTCCTTACTTGCACTTCAAATGCAACATTGTATCCTTTTCCTTACTTCCACTCCGGATACAACATTTTATCCATTTCCTTACTTGCACTTTAGATGCAAAATTATATCCCTTTCCTTACTTGCATTTGGAATGCAACATTCTGTCGCTTTTCTTACTTTCACATTCTGTCGCTTTTCTTACTTTCACTCCAGATTATACCCCTAATACATTTCTTAATGAAGTCACATATATGTTCAACCTTTAAGTTGACAATGAGTAAAATAAATGCAATTTAATAACATTTCAAAGTATAATGTGTACTTAAATAATTGTTTGTAAAAAAAATAATTTTATAAAATAACACGTCTCCTTACGAATGGGCCTCTTCCAAGCCCAAGAAGTAAGCTGCTAAGTATGAGTACACATCGAATTAAAGTAATTAAGGGGTATTTTGGAGACACAATTTGAACATCTTAAGAGTACAATTTGGTCTCAAAATTGGTTTTGTTCATTTCATAAATAAAAAGAAAACCTAGAGGAAAAACATCAGGCCAAGTCATGTCTCCCTACGAATGGGCCTCTTCCAAGCCTAAGAAGCAAGCTGCTAAGTATGAGCACACGTCGAATTAAAGTAATCAAGGGGTCTTCTAAAGACACAAATGGGTCTTGAGAATCGTATGGGTTCATGCATCAATATCATTTCATACTCAGGAATCCAATACAAACCTATGCCACCTACTCATTCCCATCTGTACAATTACAAAGAATCCTATGTTGAAAATTGTATATTAAATATGATATAATTTTCTTTCTCTAACAAGCCAAGTCATTTTTTATCAACTATAAATGTAGGTTATGATTACCTACACCTACACGAAACATCCAATCAATTTCGTCATCTTTATCATTATCACAAAATGACATCGTCATCTATCATGGCTTTGGTGCATTGCAACGGCCAAATCATCACTGATGAGGTTCAATCTACCATATTCATCCGACAAATAAGTGTTTCAATCGAGGTTTATGAATCCATGCCCCTATCAGTTCTTAAACAAGTCATTATACGTTTGTTTGTCCCAGACGATGGCAAGTCATATGTTGTTGATTTATGTTATCGGTGTCCAGTGTATATGACTGACATTAGGAATTCTTATCATTGTGTCGAGATCAAAGATGATGACAACGTACGCTATGTCATTGGTTTTGCAAAAAGATATGAACCTCATGCAAGGTTTGAGCTTATGACATTCATCCAACAACATTATGATTTAGGTGAACAAATTACTTCCAACACATGGGAGGGCATGGAAAAACAATTAAATGACTCTTTACAGATTGAGAGACAGTATGTTCTTCATTGTTACCTTCTTCGCCATTTGCATTTTTATGTCAAATTATTGTTAAACCTTATCATATTTTGTATTACTTCTTGTTATATTAAGACTGATTATTGCGTGTTTTTTTACTACATGGGATTTATTCCAACAAACACTAAACATGAATAACCCCTTCTAATTATTTTCAAGCATTCAACATGCATCCGCTATTCAACACAGAAGTGTTATAGTTTCTACCAATGATATTCTGAATGAACCATTAAGTTCCATCAAACCATGTCAGTTAACATCATTGTTTGTACTTCATGTGCAAAAGGTCATCGAGGCTATGCTATATAAATTATAAATACAAAACATGTGAGATTGTATGCAATGTTCCAGATTCAATTTGTCCCTAACAACGCTCCAAAATCAACCCACACAGATTAATACTACTCACCATATTATTTCCTGAATATGGCACAAACTTTTTAACAGAGACTCAATGTATATAAATTGACGTTCCATATTGAATGTACCTCCATCAATGCTATAAAATTAACCTACACAAATAACAAGGCACTGTTCGTCCACATGATTGTCTAAATATCACAGAGATTCTTTAGTAGAGTGTAAAGGCAAAAACAATGTCCCAGATTGAATTTGCCCAATCAACGCTCCAAAATGAACTTTCATAAACCACGAGACATTATTCACCCACATTATTTTCTGAATATGACAGAGATTATTTAATAGGTACCCACCTTATAAATTAATGTTCTAGATTGAATGTACCTTCATTAATGCTACAAAATTAACCTACACAAATAACGAGACACTGTTTGCCCACATGATTGTCTGAATATTGCAGAGATTTTTTAGCACAGTGTAAAGCCAAAAACAATGTCCCAGATTGGATCTATCTCATCAACGCTCCAAAATGAACTTTCACAAACCATGAGGCACTATTCACCCACGTTATTTTCTAAATATGGTAGAGATTCTTTAATAGATATCCACCATATAAATTAACGTTCCAGATTGAATGTACCTTCATCAATGCTATAAAATTAACCTACACAAATGACGAGGCACTATTCGCCCACATGATTGTCTGAATATCGTAGAGATTCTTTTGCAAAGTGTAAAGCTAAAAGCAATGTCCTAGATTGAATTTGTCCCATCAAAGCTCCAAAATGAACTTTCATAAACCACGAGACACTATTCACCCACATTATTTTCTAAATATGGCAGAGATTCTTTAACAAAGACCCACCTTATAAATTAACGTTCCAGATTGAATGTACCTTCATCAATGCTATGAAATTAACCTACACAAATGACGAGACACTATTCGCCCACGTGATTGTCTGAATATCCCAGAGATATTTTAGCACAGTGTCAAGCCAAAAGCAATGTCCTAGATTTAATATGCCCCATCAACGCTCCAAAATGAACTTTTACAAACCACGAGGCACTATTCACCCATATTAGTTCCTAAATATGGCAGAGATTCTTTAACAATGACCCACCCTATAAATTGATGTTCCAGATTGAATGTACCCTCATCAATGGTATAAAATTAACCTACACAAATTAATGTCCTGAATTGAATCTCTCATCAATGCTCCAAAATCAATCGAGACCATCTATAAATTTAAATTCACTAAATCTCACCATTCACGGTATTCTAGAAAACTCTCCTTGTGACTACAATCTTGAACCATTTTTCGTTGCAAACTAACTTTCACTCCAACAGTTTGTTGTTGTCGAAACAACAAAAACATAAACATAGGTCTACATACATTACCAGTATGGTAAGTTTATTACATAATTTTTTCCAAAATCCATTTATTTGTTAATCTTTTCATATTAATTTCTTCAATTTTGCAGGACCGTAAAGATGATGTTGTCAAGTCTTATTGTCATTCAATGGCAGAGCCACACCCTTTAACTATTCCAATATTGGAGCAAGTAGGATTTGGTGAAATTGCAAAACTAAAGCATTTAAAAGTGGATTATGCCTTAGTAACTTCTTAGTTGAAAGGTGGAGACTTGAAACTCACACATTTCACTTTCCAACTGGTGAGTGTACCATTACAGACATTTCACTTCAACTGGGTCTCAACGTAGATGGTCCACCGATTGTTGGCCCAACAATGTTTGATTGGGAAGAAATGTATGCACTTATAGGTGTTGCACCAGTGAAAGATGAATCACTCATTGGTTCACAAGTCAAACTAAAATGGCTTTGAGAAAATATGCTCCCACTGGGTGAAGAGCCAACAGAAGAAGAACTACATGCCCATTGCAAGGTGTACATACTAAGTTTGATTGGAGGAGTTTTAATGTCTGATAGAACCGACAACAAAGTTCATCTTATGTATTTACCATTTTTGACAAACCTACGTAGGACAAGGCGATAGAGTTGGGGTTCTGCTTGTTTGGCTGTTTTGTACAGGGGATTGTGCAGGTCAACAGATGCAAAAGCAAAAAATAATGGGTGGGTGTGCATTACTTCTGCAATCATGGGCATGGTATCACATGACATACATTGCATCCCTTTCTAGACAACAACCTTCGTACCCTCTAGTTTGTAGATGGAGTGGTGGCAGGGTTCTTAACTTTAGAAACGTCCCTCACAATAACCTAGTGGGGTACAAATCTATGCTTGACCACATATAAGTTGATCAAGTAATGGACAAAATACACCCTCTTGCATTTTATTTGAAAAATTTAAACTTTAACACAAATTTTCTAATAATAAGGACTTACTACAGTTTAAATGGAATCCATACAAGGACTTTGAGGCATCGATTCGTTAGTAGCGTACAGGTATGCTGAAATTTGGACAGCATGAAATCCCCTCATTTGTTTTGCAATAGTGGAATGACACCAATTCGATAGAGTTCAATTGCAATAGTGGAATGGCAAGCGGTACTATGTTTGGCAATAGATGCTACCAGATGTCGGTATTCAATCTTTTGTTTAGACGTCTTAACCATATATTCATATTCTGGTTTGTTTAAGCAATCTTCGTAGCCACAAAAACCAGTGCAGTAGAGTCCGGTATTAAAACACTCACAGTAACTACGAATTGCTCAATAAAAAGACAGATGCTGTGTATATCATATAAAGGGAAATACCAAAAGTACACATATTCAACTTACAGTAGTATACACCTACTTACAACGACATCGTTTACAACCATCTTATTAGCAGCCACTGATGTTTTTTTTCCTGAAGAGCAATGCAATATTTGGTAATGCAACTAAGCATATAAAGATTAGAAATCATGAATTATAAGATCAAATAAACAGACTTTTTCTTCCAGGGGATGTGAGATCTTTTGATTTCCTCGAAAGTTCCAGTATCATCTAATGATTTTCGAGTGATTTTAGTCCAAATGATGGTTGTATTCAGCTCAACCCTTTTCATTTTAATTGAAGTTGCATTAAGTTTCTCACGAGACTTGTTACTTTCAAGAGAACTAGAAGCACTTCCTCAAACTGTAGGCGATGTCTTCCAACATCTTGGTACTCTAGAGTAGCCTACAGTGATTATAGTAATTATTATCTATCACAGGAAAATCTTCACAAGCTTAAAAGTTAAGGGAAATCATTGAACTAGAAAGAATTTGTTAAGGTTAAAAGTATAGGGAAAACCGACATAAAAAATGAAATACTTGCAAAGGAATAAAAGCATGAAAGTACAACAAAATCCAAGTAAATGTTAACCCAAATCCAAATGACTACAAAGAAACAGAAAATAAGTCTGATTATCTTATAATCATCTTGCAAGATATTCTCTGCAGTTATATTTGTTGTTAGCATGATCTCATAGTAAAAAGCTTCCATCCTTTAAGATCCTGGAGAGGATCGGACATCCACCGAGGTGTACAATTTTCATGATCCAATAAATAATTTTCCACAAGCTGAAGCTTAGAAGAATGTAAATTCAAAGAAATGACAAACATCTATGTCATCTTATGTGTTGGGCTCTTGTTCTCATTCTTAATTGTCTCTCCGGTGTTTTTCCTTTCGAATTTTTCATCAAGTGGTATCAGAGCCGATGGTTTGCAGCTTAGGCTAGTACAGTTGGGGTACTCATGTTTGAAATGCTTCCGATAGAGAGGAAATGTACCAATTGAAGGAGGGACTTTCACTTGAGGGAGAGATTGTTAGGTATCCAAGTGTGAGTCTAAGTCCTACATTGAGTAGAAATAAGAAAGTTTAACAACATATAAGAAAGAAGACCCATAAACCTAATGACTTAAGGTTTTGGGTTAAAGGTGACATCATTCCCTTCTGTTGGTTGGCTTTGTTCTCATTCTTGTTTGTCTTCCCGGTTTTTCTCTCCCCTCGATTTTTCCAGTAGATACATTCTTATAAATAGTTTTTATATGAAAGCTAAATTTTCCTATCTTTTATGCCTCAGTGAATGTGCATTCTTTTGTTTGTTGCTCCGAGGTCCTTCAGATCAAACTCCCTAGTCAATTGTATCTTTAGTTCTTGGACTCGATCTTTGTTAGAGCCTACCACAACATGTCATCCACACACAACAACAAAATGTTGAAATCATATCACCAAACCTTTTGTAGTATGTACAATTATTTGAATTTAGTCTATTGTATTTGAGACTAATGATGAAGTAATCAAATATCTTGTACTAAGACCTTGGCACCTACTTTAGATCATATAGAGATTTGACCAACCTACAAACTAAGTTTTTTTTTTTTTTTTTTTTTTCTTTAAAGTTTTTTTTTTTTTTTGAAAGTTGTTCACTTCGAAATTTTTCTCTCTAATCTTCTTTTTTCTTTCATATTATTGTTGAGTTTAAAATTCTATCATGTAAAATGACATTTTTATCAATTCATTATTTTGCTTTTCTTCACTTTTTATATTTTCTCTCTTTCTCAATTACCCGCACTTTTATATTACTACATTCATTTATTTTCACTTCACTTCATTAAAAGATATTATCTTTAATTTCAACTCCTTTTTCTAAAAATGTTAGGATTTGGATTTTTCTATTATATTTTGTCTTATCATTCTTCTTTTAATTTCTCTTATTATTATATTATTTAATTCAATAAGAATTGAAAAAAAATTATAAAATTTAATATATATAAAATTATTAACAAAAGTACTTAAAAATAATTTAGGTGGAGTTAAAAGATATAGTGAGCTATTGTAGGCTTATCAAGAAACTGGGAGAGTTGTTGAACAAAAAATGTGATGTCAGGTCGGGTATTAGTGAAATAAATAAGCCTTCCAATGAACTTTCTATAGGCATGAACATTAGTAAAAGACAATTTAACAAGATTATCCATAGGAGTGACGGTAGGTTTGCACGCTAAAAGACCTATATCTTTTAACAATTCCAATGCATATTTCCTTTGATTCATCATTATCCCTTTCTTACTTCTTGCTACTTCAAAACCAAGAAAATATGTTAAATTACCAAGATCCTTGATTTTGAATGTCTTATTCAAAGCTTCTTTGACTCGGTCAATCTCTTCTTTATCATTTCCGGCCAAAATTATATCATCTACATATACCAATAATGTTGTAAAAGATCCTTCAGAAGAATTAATAAATAAGGAATAATCATTCATAGATTGAATATATCCCACAGAAATAAAAAAGGATGACAATTTAGCAAACCACTCCCTGCCAAATTGCTTAAGGCCATGTAAGAAAGCATTATTTATGTCTAACTGTTTTAACTCCCAATTATATATAGAGGCTAGAGAAAGAAGCAACCTTATAGTGGTCATCTTTGCTACTGGAGAAAAGTTTCAAGGTAGTCAATACCCTCTATTTGTGTGTATTCCTTCGCCACTAATCTTGCTTTATATCTTTCAACAATCCCATAAGCATTATACTTTATTTTGAATACCTATTTACAACCTATGACAGTTTTGTTCTTGGGAAGAAGAACAGTCTCCCATGTTTGATTTGACTCCAAAGTAGATATCTCACATTATATAGCCTTTCTCCAACAATCATCTTTCACAGCTTCAGAATAAGTGTTTGACTCAACATGTGAAGAAATAGACATAACAAAAGGTTTATAAGAAGGTGATAATTTATCATAAGACAAAACAAAATTCAAAGGATATTTAACTCTATAAGAAGTATTGGAAACATTGAGATTATAATGATAATCCTTTAGATACTCAGGTGGTCTTTTTGGTCTAGTGCTCATTCGAATGGATTGTGGTGTTTCATGATTTTCATTGAGGTTTTGGTCTCTATGGGAACAAACTTCTTCAGGGATCTGAATGTCTGATTCATGGTCATTATTAACATTATTTTCAATATTATCACAGGGTGTAAAAATAACTTGTGATGGCTGATTCAAAATAGGTTGATTTTCTGTAAAAATATTTTGATCATGAATGTTTAGATTGCCAGTTTAATTACTATTATCTTCAACCCTTTGATATGGGAAAACATGTTCATAGAAGACATCCCTAGACACAAAAAATTCTCTTAATTGAACATTAAAATCTGGTAGAGTTTTGTAAAGCATTTCATGAGGAGAAAAATCATTTAAAACAGGTGTGAGAAGCATGTTTACAATATACGCAACATGTATTACAGAGTATGAGCAATAAATTTTGGGTAATATCATGAGAGCTCTTGCTACATTTAATAAATGACCATGTTTCCTTTCAACTATACTATTTTGTTGTGGGGTATTGACACATGAAGTTTGATGTATTATTCCTTTGTTGATAAAAAATTAGTCATACTGACATTATGAATGTTCATTTATTTACAAAAATGTCACCGTATTTTTGACAACGTCATTTTCAGTTTTAACCGTCTTTATAAGATGACATTAAAGAGTGTTTTTCTACTAGTGTATTAACTACATCTTAGTACTATTTGTAGAATTAGAAGGATGATTTGATTGTTTTAAATAACCAAACAACATTTCATATATATAACATTGATTAAGACTGAATTCATTGGATGCTACTCTTTTCTAACAAATCTCATAAAGTTGAAACATATGCCCACAAAGATAATCACTAGCGTTCTGTTTAGAGACACAACTTTGATATATGCTTGAACCCTCAGGCGAAGGGTAAGTGAGTAGAGATTTTGAGATATTTGAAAGATACTGGGGGTGCAAATCTTCTGACAGGGTTGCCCCAGTTTAGGTGCCCCAACTTTGGTAAATCAGACTTTAGATTTTGAATGAAAGCACAACTGATGCTAACAAGAAGATGGCTTTTATAGGGAGATCCCATTCCAATTGTCCTAGCTACGTGGATGAAGGTAATGATATGGTATTTGTGAAGGATGAGTTGCAAGGTAAACTTTTGACGGTGAGGGTGCAAATGAAATCAAATTGCCCCAGTGTGTATGTACAATATTTATGAATTGATTAGCTATTTATATGAAAATGGAATAGCAAGGGTAGGAAAGAAATCGGTTGGCCTCAAGGGTGATGAAAGATTAGCTATTTTTGTGAGGTAGGAATGGGGTAGCAAGGGTGTGTAGGAAACCAGATTACTCCAACTAGTGTTGTATTCTCGACCGATTCGTAGAATGACCAAAACTTTAGTCTAATAGAGGCACTCTGATAAATTTCTTTTTCCATTTTTTCCTTTTTCTTAACACGTATTATCGATCACATCATCTTGTGTCAAAGTTAATTCTTATGAAAATCAGTGCAATCATTCAACAATCAATATGGACTTTATTGAGATTGTAACGTGGCCAGGGGTAAAGAGGGTTGTGAAAAAGAGGATAAAGAGGCTTAAAAATTATATTGGGGTTTTATATCTAAACAAGGATCATCACCTAAATGTTGTAATCAACCAAGGTCATCTTCCATGAGCTCTTTATATAACCTTCCTTTCCTCTAAAGAACACTTGTTGTACACTCTTCTTGACGAACTTTTGAGAATATCTTTTTTCTTTTTCCTTATCTCTTTTTCTTTCCTTTTCATTTTTTCAATTTTTTTCATATTTTTCTTTTCTTGAGAAGCTTGTAACGTACTCCTTGCCTGATGTGCATTTTCCTTTAACCTTTAGGAACCTCTGATAATACTCATGTCTCGATTTTTTTATTTTTGAATTTCGTTATCAAAACCTTAAGCTGAACTTCAAATTGATAATGATCCTCATTAGGGATATTTGAAAGAAAATTTTTGTTTTAGCTCAAAGAGGGTGCAACTGATTTGTAAAAGTGTTTAGGATGAAGAAACATGACCATATATCACTTCGAATCATGATTGCTTAATCTTCAAAAAGATTAACAGTGAAACAAAATTTAATGACTTCCAACACATTTTTTTTTTTTTTTTTTTTTTTTT
>Ga0209489_109177_pt1 | contig 12575 bp, 15 predicted proteins | sample SiratrowhiteBW_FD_187527 | JGI IMG/M metagenome (GOLD analysis project Ga0209489, IMG submission 187527) | Root nodule microbial communities of legume samples collected from California, USA - Siratro white BW (SPAdes) (version 2) | ecosystem: Host-associated > Plants > Roots > Nodule | place... | reverse complement strand
TCTTAATCAATGATAAGCTCCAAATATATTTTCTGAATTAACAAAAGTTTTGAAAAATCATTAAAATCAAAACTTGCGTTTTAAATAACTGTTTTAACTAACTGGAGAAAAACAGTCGACTATTTGAAGATTCAATCGACTGAATTTTTAAATGACAGTTATGTTTAAATAGCTGGCGCGAAATTTTTGGAGGTTAACGAAAATCATTTTACATATTTTCTGAGCACGAAAATTTGAGATTCCAAAGAGAGAAAAGAGAGCAAATGCGCCCGCCAGTCTTATGATCAAAGATCAATCAAAGTTTTCATCAAGAACGGTTTTCTTGAACTGTTGTTGGAGCTATCATCTGACTGAGACTGTTCTTCGCTGATTTGATCATCAAGACTTAGCCTTTTATACCTTTACTTGTTTCTTTTGTATTCGTTTGTATAGAAGTGCTTGTATTACAGTAACCTTGTTCGCACATCATCTGTTTTGACATTTATTCTGAGTTCTTGAATTGCCTGTGTTGGTAATTATGTTCTGTACAGTGGGCTTTGTACAGGGTGCGACTTGCTGTGGGTTTCAGCAAGGGTTTTCGTGAAACACACAGTGGGTTTCTGTGTGGTTTCCTGTTCTGCTGTGGGATCAGCAGTGGTCTACTGCGAGTTGCAGTGAGACATTTCTGGGTTATACAGTGGGCTCTGTATAACGTTACTTGTTGTGAGTTTCAGCAAGGGAGTTCTTGAAGCACACAGTGGATTCTGTGGTGTTTCTTGTTCTGTTGTAGGGTCAGCAGGGGTTGGTTGCAGAGTGCAGTGTCGTCTTGCTGTAGGCAAGTGTTGTAAACTGGATCAGGTTGATCAATTTAGTGAAATCCTTACTGTGTGTGAGGGACTAGACGTAGCCCTGCTGTTGGGTGAACCAGTATAAAATCTACTGTGTCCTTATTCTCTCTTGCTCTCTCTCTTTATTGTTCTTGCTGAATTTCTTGAGTTTTTCATAATTAAGCGAATCTTACTAATTGAATAGCTTCATAATTTTTAGAAAATCTGTTTAGAAACAACCTAAAATCTTTTATTTCATTTTAACACAGTTTAATCCAAACTGTTTTGAATCTGTTAAGAACCAGTATATCAGTTTCCTGCAAATCAGTAGTTTCACAATTTGTTGGGTTAACTGTTTATCAATTTATTTTACCAGAAAACCAAATCTCTCATTGTTGTTGATCAAAGATTGTTTTCACACATTTAACAAAGTTTATATTGTTCAATAAAAAGTTTTTTAATCTGTCAAGGTTGATAAACTTGAAGTTGATCAGTTCTTTCTGTGTGGTTATGTTCTATTCTGTTTTTGTGCAGTAAACTAAATCGCTTCCGTACTTACATTTAAATTTAGATAAAATTGTTTGATCAGTTGCATTGTACTATGACTAGATTAGATTTTGTTTACTGATTCATTCTACTGTCGTGCTCAGTAAAGTCAATAAAGATCCAGTTTATTAAACGAATTTGAATTTCTTAAAAGGTCAACTAGTTTTTGAAAAAGATTTTGAAATCCAATTCACCCCCTCTTGTATTTCAGCCAAAACAATTTCTTTCAACAAGTATAATGAGTCTTACAAAAACCAATCACAGAGCATACCAATAAAACTCTTCACAATTGCAACAAAAATACAAATAAAATAGAGAAATTGACGATAATTAAACGGGTAACCGAATTAGATAAACCTTTTGATTAGATTGCAATCCAATTATCATAGGTTACAGAAATTTGTGTTCAACGTATTAAACCCTCATTCCAACCCGAATTAGTTAACTAAGTGAGAATTAACACAAGCATTGCTTATGCAAATTAAGCATTCACACACATCATTCATTCCATCCCAGCAACCCGTGACTCACTCCATTAAGCATGAACAGAGACATGAATTTTATATTAACTAAAACATTAAGCATGAACCAGTGAAAACATTAAGCACATAAATAGATTGATGAACAGTTAAGAGACGGAGAGAGCAGTTGCAACACAACAGAAACCTCAAACTTTCATTGCAATATGAATCAAGAGGATAACCTTATAAATTAACCTTCCATTTAATTCGAATAAAGCGAACATAGATTAAAACGAAAATGAAGCAGGAAACCAAAAACGAAATACAACAAGAATCGTAAAATAAAAGTAAGAACAAAACAAGATTCAGAGAATAATCGAGAAGAAAAAGATGCCCCCTTGTTCAAGAACCACCCTACAATATACGTTCTGCCCCTTTTTGCATGGGCGGCCAAATCTAGGTCAGTTACCTCCACACTAAACCTAATGGGCCCAAGTTTTTTTATAATTCTGATTTAACAAAAAAAAATAAGTACAAAAACTAAAAATGAAAAATCTGATGTGAATGCAACGGTGACGTGGCAAAAGACGTGGCAGTTTCTCTTCAATTCCAGAATTAATTTCCAAGCTCAATAAAATGCCAAAGCTGCCTTAAAAATAATAATACAATTAGCTCAAAAAATTCGAATTAATTAAAATTACGAATTTCTAGTCAATGAAACCCAAACAGTGAATTTGAGAAAATAATAGGGAGTTAAGCACAAATTACTAATCAAAATAGTTATAGAAAGACAAGTAAATAGGGGAAAATATTGACTCATCAATTCCCCCACACTTAGACTTTTGCACTCTGGGGCAAAATCAAGATACAGAGCAAGGAAAAAAAATCCAAAGCCATCAAAGAGAGTGACACAACAAAAGGAAATAGAAACAAACAACCAGACAACTTTACATCTCCTCAAGGAATTCTGGAAAAGAAAGGAATAAACAACATCGAACACACAAAGAGTCAAGGAGGCAACACCTAAAAACATTGTCCGAGCAATTCAAAGCATATCGAGAAAATCAATTTGCTAAAGAGGTGAATCAAAAGCAACAGAACCTCACAAGGTGCACTGTATTACTGTATCTTTCAAGTGTCTAGGTTACTATATATACTCAAGGACTAATGAAAAACAAGCAACAATTAGACTTGGCAAGCCTCTAAAATCAACATCCAATGCATACACACATAAAGGTCACAAGGTCTTTTAGGGTTGTAATAGGGCTAAAGGCAAGGTAGGAAATAAAATATGCAATAACTAGCTCAAACCAGAGGGAGTAGAGGAGCAATGGGGAATACATCAAAAATAAGCATCAGAAGTAAACCTAGAAGCCTTTAAAATCAATCATCTACCTTTTGCCTCAACAACTTTTTTTTTCATTTTTTTATTATTTTTTTTATTACTTTTTTTGTAGAGAATATGAATAAGAACAAAATATATGAACAAACAATAATAAACCCTAAACCAATTAGCCAGAAACATCATCCAATGAAGCATGCACACACCTCCACACTTATTTAAGAATTTATTCCCAAAACAATTCCGAAACTCCAAAAGTTCCCTAAGGTTAATGTGATATTTTTTTATAGAGCTCAATAGAGGTAATCAAAGGAAATGATGCAAGGTATGCTTCTTTAGCTAGAGGCTACTCAGAACAAAAATTCCTTAATCATTTAAAAACATGCACGTGAACCGAGTTGTATCAAAAAGAGTCAAGCCAAAGCCATTGTGTCAGCAATCAATAGGCATAACGCACAAATAGAAATACTAGAGACTGGCTCAAGTCAACCTCACACAGGGTATGTCTGTTATATTCGAATCAACCTCTCAAACCTCATAATTAACTTGATTAGTAGAGAAAAAACAAGGATTTCAATCCATAAAGTATCAAGCAACTCATATCCAAGAGTGAAGTATGTGTCTAATGCCTATTCAAAGTCCAGAAAACCAGAGATACATGCAAAATTGTAAAGCAAACATAACCCTAAAACAACATTTAAACTAGTCTCCCCCACACTTAATCCACACAGTATCCCAATGTGTTGCAAGCAGAAGATCATAACAATCAAATCACCAATATGATCAAACACATGCAATCAAAGTAAGGAATGAGAAGGAAAAGAAAACTCCCTAAGTCATTGCAGAAGATGGGAGAGAAGTGGGATCAAGCAGAGAGATCTCCTCTATGATTGTATCCAAAAGAGAGGGATTATGAGGAATGGCTTCATCCTGATGGACGAAGGCCCAAGCAAGGTCTAATCATTAGATTTATGACCAAACACATTGAAGCTTAGAAGGAGTCAAAGGCACCAACAGACATCAAGATGCTGACAACTCTAAGCTTTAGTGGAAAATTATAAAAATGTTGTAGAAAATTTTCCTTTGTAAAAATATTGTATAACATATTTCTCCTTTGTAAAAATAAACCTTAGATGCTTTAGGATTTGTAAAGGCACCTAGGTTAGGTTTTTAGAAGCATCTAGAAGCTATGCCATGTGACGCCTTCTCATTGGAGGAGAATGAGGTGCTAGGGTTTAGGAGAAGCTTGCTCCACAAGCTAGGTTATCCTAACCCTAGTGTGTGGTGCAAGCTAGAGTTTCTAACCCTAGCTTCTCCTACACTCTACTTATGTATCATGCAAGGCAAGTTAGGGTTTTTAACCCTAGCTTCTCCTACATACTGCTTTAGCTTGCTAGGGAAGCTATTAGTTAATTTCTTCTTCTATAAATAAGAGGCTTAGGAGCCTCTCTTGTAACCATGATTTTGAGTAATGATATGTTGCCAAATTTTCAGCACATTGCCTCAAGTTTCACATTGAGTTTCTTCTCTTGGAAGCTAGGAGCTCTCTCTCTTGAAGGTTAGCCCAACCTCCTTCAAGGCTTTCACCATCTACTTCACCATCAACCTCCTTTCATACTTCCTTCCTTTCATTTCCATTGCTTTCGCATCATGAGGAGTTTCATCCATTTCTTCTATTCGGTGCTTCAAGGTTTCATCATGCTCAACTTCTATTGAAGCTTAGGCAAGAAGCTAAGGCAACTAGGAGCTCCTCCATCATTTGGTATCATGACCTTTGGTCTTCAAGAGCTAAGTTCTTGATCCTTTTCACTTTGTTTTGGCTTTTCCGTGTTGTATAACACTATTTTTACATGTCTTGATTGTTTTGTACCAATTAATTGTTGTGTTCTTGAGTTTAAACGGTTCAAATAGCATCAATCTTCTTGAACCTTCAAAAAATACGTTATTCTAGATGTTCTTATGTGTGCCACAAGCTATCTTTTGTTTTGTTGAGTCTTTGTTGATTTTAATTGGTTCAAAGTGTTCAATTATGTTCTAGCTTTTGTTTTTAGGATCCATAGTATATGTCAAGTCATGTATGATCTCATATTGTCATCAAGTGCTTAGGTTTATGCTTGTAGAATAGGTTTGAGCAGTTTGCGTTTGCTGAAATTGTAAACAGAATGTGTTTACTGTTTTGTGTCATAATGTGCTTTGTGTGCCTTTTGATTTTAAAATCTTGAGTTCCTTTAATTCACTATTAGATCATTAGTGAGTTTCCTTGAGTCATATCATTCCTATATATCTTGTAGTTTGTTCTAAATTTCGTTGGAATCCATAGGTTTCATTTTCTTGCACTGTTATTTGTTGATTAAGCTCACTGGACTTTGCGAAATTATTGAGAACAGAGTATTGTGTATTTGTAATTGAAAATTTGTGTGAGGCTACTTTCGAATGTTTAAAAGATACTGTGAAAAAGGCGCATTCCAATTCATTCTGTAAAAAAAATGATAAATTGTAAAAGCCGAATGCTCACTGCTAGTTAACAACTGATGATAGTGTAAAAACGCCTGTGTGTTTGAATTACTGCAACCGATCCAATGATTTTTAATTGCTCAAATTTGGGGTTACCATAGCTTGAGATGTTACTAGTATGTGGTTAAAATTTGGAGACTTAATTCGCTATGGTTTAGATGCAATAAATTTTTGAATCGGTGTTGCCAAAAACTTAACGTAAGACAGCAGGACTGTTGCACTGGACCTAAAGAAATGCACTCTATTTTCGATTTATCTGGAATGATTCAGTGCTCAGATTGAACTAAAATTTGGTGTGGAAGTTCATTATTGAGTTGTGAATGTATGATAAAACTTTTGTGACCTAATTCCAAGAATTCAGAACATGATAAATTTTACAAATAATGCTGCTAGAAGATTACTGAAACTGGAACTGAAAATAAGTCTCTGTTCTGGATTTATTGTGAAGGCAGTACTAGTCCTAAATTTCTGAAATTTTGTGTGGATGATCCTTGTGCTATTTTGGAATTGTGGTCAAAATTTCAAGACAAAAGGAGAACTGTAGATAAAATCATAAATCACATAAGAGCTGCTGTCAGAACTGGAAACTCTAGTTTTGTTTGTTATTTTTGTTAATCTACTCTAGAGCCATTCTTAGATCATCTTTTTTAGTGCTAAACTTCTTTCTAAAGCTTTAATTTCTTGCTTGTCAATTTTATTTGCATTCTTTGAGTTTGTCAATTGTTATAATCCTTTTGAGTTTTGCTATTCAAATTAGCTTTTATTGCTTTGTATGTGTGACCTCATGGTGAAATAGTACTTTGGTGAAGCACTTGAGTTGAATAGGCCAATACATCAAGAGTGAAACTCCCAAGCACTATTGGAGAATGAAACATCTTGAACAAACACACCAAAAGCAAAGAGTGATACACTAGTGAGACAAAGAAACAACATAAGGAGTGCATAGTATAGTGAATTTTAATTTTTCAGCAATAATCTTTCATTGTATTCATTTGAGTTGTAATTGCAAAACTCCTTATCATTAGTGGAATAATTTAAATGTGTAGACGGTGAAGTGTTTCTAAGGTCCTTGGTGCCAAAGAACTTCACCTTAGGATTCGGCTAGTTTAAGCATTACGTGTAGACGGTGGAGTGTTTCTAAGGTCCTTGGTGCCCAAGAACTTCACCATAGGACTCAGCTAGTTTAAGTTTTCCAAGCATTGGTTTTATTTCTTTAATTTCTTTCAATTTTGCAAACCGACTAGTTTTGTTTTCTTTGAGTCACTTCGTTTGTGATTTAGTGATCTCATTGTAAGAACAATTGGAAAGGTACATTGGGCAAGGCTCTGGCTAAGGAAAGTCTTGGTACTTAAGTTGTCCAAGTGACACACCTCACTTTCCTAGGAGACCCCCTAGTGTTCTAGACTAGTTTGTCTTATCTTGAGAACACTTCTTCACAAAATTTAAGATGTCTAAACATTCTTTCCACCCTAGTAGCAATGAGTCGCAAGACAACACATCAGATTTTCTGAAAATATTAGAAGAACTTCGGGTTATGAAAATCAACACTGATGTATAATTTGCTATTATGGCGGAAGAAATTAAGACCTAAAAGAAGAAGGATAACAAGTATAAATCCAAAGCTAGTTCATCAAAAAAATATTCTAGTAGTGAGGATGAGAGACCAGAGAGGGATAGCTTAAGAGTAGCTGAACACTACCAACCTGTCCTTTATCACCACTATAAAAGAGAGAGAAAATCCAAGGAGATTAGAGTAGATCTTCCCCATTTTCATGGAACTAATGATATAGGTATATTTCTAGATTGGGAGATGAAGGTGGAACAATTGTTTGAGTGTTATGAAGTGAGTGAAGAAAAAAAAGGTTCCTCTAGCTACTCTTAGTTTCCAATGACATGCATTGCATTGGTGGACTGCCTTAGTAAGGGATAGACGTCTTCACAATGAACCAACCCTAGTCTATTGGAATGATCTTAAAAGTGCACTTAGAAGAAGACATATTCCCTCATACTATCATAGAGAACTCATGGATAAGCTCCATAGACTTAATCAAAAGAACATGAGAATTCAAGAATATAGGCAGAAAATGGAGTTGTACATGATGAGGCCGGGAATTAGGGAAGAAGAAAATGTAACTGTGGTTAGATTCTTAAGTGGATTGAGTCTAGATATAAGAGATAAAGTATAACTTCTCCCTTATAGGGATTTTCATGAATTGGTTCAAATTTGTATAAAAGTTAAACAACAAATTTTGAGAAAAGGGCCAAGTAGAAGTTCTTATTCTAACTCATATCCCAAGCAAGATTCTGAGAGGGAGGGAAAATTGATAAGAGAAAAATGATTGGTTGATAAATTGAACTTAAAAATGATACCCCACCCTAGACCTTATAAATTACATTGGATAAATGATGGGGGGGATATAAATGTTAAAAATAAAGTGAGAGTCAAGCTATCAGTAGGAAATTATGTCAATGATGTTTTGTGTGATGTAGTTCCAATGGAGGCTTGTCATGTTTTATTGGGAAGGCCATGGCAATTTGAAAAGAAAACTATCCATGATGGCCTCACCAACGAAATTACTTTCATTCATAAACATCAAAAGTTTGTACTTCATCCTTTGACTCCTACTCAGGTGTTGGAAGATGAGGCCCAAATGAAACAAAAATCCGTCAAAAGAGGGAATGAAAAACATAAAAATAACAATGTTCCGAGGATCATGTACCTTTGTCTTACCTTTGATTAAACATACATTCACCTTGGAAGACAATTTTTGTTCAGTTATTTTCTTTTCCAATTTTCTGTGAATATGACTTTACAGTCTATAGTAGATCAGTCTTGTGCAAAGTTGTTAACAATGGGTAAGAAATTTTTTGACTTTAAACAACTTCACAAGGAAGAAAAATGGAAATATAAAAAAAAAAACAAAAATATTTTTAGGAATCAACATAATTGTCCTGCCATAAATACAGCATACAGTAAACCAGGAAAAATTCTTCTCTTCTTCTATGCTGTAAATATTTCATTGATCTTACTACGTGATTGTTGTGACAGGAAGGTGCTTGATCCTAGAGGATGTTGACAATAATGAATGTCCATAAGAACGTTGTGGAACTGAGGACAGATCCCTTTCAAAAGGGAGGGAATGATGGACGAAGGCCCAAGCAAGGTCTAATCATTAGATCTATGACCAAACACATTGAAGCTCAGGAGCAGTCAAAGGCACCAACAGACATCAAGATGCTGACAACTCTAAGCTTTAGTGGAAAATTATGAAAATGTTGTAGGAACTTTTCCTTTGTAAAAATATTGTAGAACATATTTCTCCTTTGTAAATATAAACCCTAGGTGCCTTAGGATTTGTAAAGGCACCTAGGTTAGGTTTTTAGAAGCATCTAGAAGCTATGCCATGTGGCGCCTTCTCATTGGAGGAGAATGAGGCGCTAGGGTTTGGGAGAAGCTTGCTCCACAAGCTTGGTTATCCTAACCCTAGTGTGTGGTGCAAGGTAGGGTTTCTAACCCTAGCTTCTCCTACACTCTACTTATGTAGCTTGCAAGGCAAGTTAGGGTTTCTAACTCTAGCTTCTCCTACACACTACTTTAGCTTGCTAGGGAAGCTATTAATTCATTTCTTCTTCTATAAATAAGAGGCTTAGAAGCCTCTCTTGTAAGCTTGATTTTGAGTAATGATATGCTGCCAAATTTTTAGCACATTGCCTCAAGTTTCACATTGAGTTTCTTCTCTTGGAAGCTAGGAGCTCTCTCTCTTGAAGGTTGAACCAACCTCCTTCAAGGCTTTCACCATCTACTTCACCATCAACCTCCTTGCATACTTCCTTCCTTGCATTTCCATGGCTTTCACATCATGAGGAGTTTCATTCACTTCTTCTATTCGGTGCTTCAAGGTTTCATCATGCTTAACTTCCATCGAAGCTTGCGCAAGAAGCTAAGGTGCCTAGGAGCTCCTCCATCACAGCCAGTGCTTATTGACCTTGAAGCTCTTGCATGTGGACTCACTTTTGATTGCATTTGTCCCATAAGGATAGACATTAGTAACAACAAAAGGTCCAATCCATTAGAATGAAGCTTATCACTCATGAGTCTGAGCCTAGAATTATACAATAAAACTTGTTGCCCGACCATGAAGTCTTTCCTATATCAAGCTATCACGGAACTTCTTAGTTTTTTCCATGTAGAACTTAGAGTTCTCATAGGCTTCCAATCGGATCTCATCCAATTCATTGAGTTGCAACTTTCTTTCCTCTCTAGCCTGATCAATAGAGAAGTTGTAGGTCTTCATAGCCCAATATGCTCTATGTTTTATCTCCACACGTAAATGACATGCCTTTTCCAAAGACAACCTGATAAGAAGACATCCCTATGGGTGCTTTGTAGGCAGTCCTATGTGCCCAAAGAGCATCATCCAATCTGTTACTCCAATCCTTTCTATTGGGATGGATAATCTTCTCCAAGATTCTCTTGATCTCCCTGTTTGAAATTTTGGTCTGCCCATTTGTTTGGGGGTGGGATGGTGTAGAGACTCTATGCACAACCCCATACTTCTTGAGTAAAGCCTACATGGATCTGTTGCAAAAATGGGTGCCTTGATCACTAACAATCGCTCTGGGTACTCCAAACTTGCAAAATATATTAGATCTAACAAAATCTACAACAACCCGAGCATCAGTAATTCTGGTGGCTTTGGCTTCCACCCATTTTGAAACATAATCAACAGCCAAGAGAAAGTAATTAAAACCAAAAGAGACAGGAAAGGGACCCATGAAATCAATACCCCAGGCATCAAACACCTCACACAACAACATGAGCTGCTGTGACATCTATTGTCTCCATGTAAGGGTTCTTCCTGCTCTCTGACACTGCTCACAAGTGCTACAAATCTTCTACGCAGCTCTGAAGATGGTGTGCTAGTAAAAACCACAATTAAGCACCTTACAAGTAGTCCTCTGTATGCCTAGATGGTCGCTTGGTGCGGAAGAATGACAAAATTGCAGGACTAAATCAATCTCATGATCTGGAATGCATCGCCTGATTACCTAATCACTGCACGACTTCCACAAATAGGGGTCATTCCAAATATAATGCTTAACATCACTCTTAATTTTATCAATCTAAGCTCTAGATGCTAAGGGAGGAAAGACATAAGCAACTAGAAAATTTACAATATTTGCAAACCAAGGGGTGAGGTAAGAAACCGAAACAGTTAACAAACTTTCAGCACTTTCAATCCTGTTGAGATGGTTTGCTATCAAATTATGTGCTCCACTCCGGTCACGAATGTCCAAGTCAAACTCCTGAAGCCAGAACATCCATCTTATCAGTTGAGTCTTTGCCTCAGCTTTTTTTAATAGGTACTTCAGAGTTGCATGATCTGTAAACACAAAAACACGAGAGCCAAGCAAATATTATCTAAATTTATCAAGAACAAAAAAATAGCTAAAAGCTCTTTCTATATGGTGGTGTAGTTTGCTTGGGCAATATTTAAAGTACTAGACACTCGAGGTAGCTTATTAACTCTCTGTGCCAGGACAACTTCGAGTGCATAATTGAAGCATCACACATTATCTCGAAGGAGACTATCCAGTCAGGTGCCTAAACGATAAGAGTAGTTGTTAACGCTTTCTTTAGACAATATTAGATTGTAGCATTTTTCATAGATCAACTGTGTTTATAAACACCTTGACCCTAACTTTTTATTTATTGATATAGTGAATACAGTGGATTAACTTTTTATTTTCTGATATAGTGAATACAGTGGATTAGTAAAGTATAATGGTCCTAATATTGGAATTGTGGACGTTTTGGTCCACTTTGACAAGATTTCTGGACAACCAAGAAAAGAGAAAAATAAAAATAAGTAACTGTGTGAAGATGAATTGGGTTGCAACCTTAGCACTGTCTTAGAGTGCATTTATTGCGGGTCTATAGTGAAGATAAAAAGTGTCTCCATTTGACAACTAAAAGAGAACAAATTGGGGGAAATTTCGAAGATAGGAGAAAAACTAGGGATCGTTTGAGTTTTTTTTTTTATTATTTAAAAAAATGTAGAGAATGGTCTTAGAAAAAAACGAGCTACAATTTTCAAAACCCTTACAATATGGACTAATTTTGTACAATTTAGAATTCTACGGAGAATAAAGAAAGGGTTAGTTTCTTCCTCCATCTCCGTGTTTACGTCCAGCACGTCGATAAATATGCAAATTCTAATTTTGTTATGTATGTCGATAAATATGCAAATTTTAGTTTTGTTATGTATTTTAGATTATGTAATCTAAAAGAATTTTTGTATTTGAAAGTCATTTTTTAACTTCAAGATTACATAATTTAAAAGTCATTTTTAAAAATAAAATAAAATAAACAATTCAAAATTAATTTTTACTTGAAAAAAAACTTTTGAATTATATAATTTAAAATTTATTTTTTGTTTTTAGATTACAAAGTTGAAATGCTTTCGGATTATATAATTCAAAAGTAAAACATAACTTCTAAATTGTACAATTGAAAAGTTAAAAATGATTTTTAGATTATATAATATGGAAATAAAAATGACTTTTAAACTACACAATTTTTAAATGGAAACTTTTATATTTATGTATATTTATGGAGTGCAAGACGAAATATATGGAGGTGGAGGAAGTAATACCTGAAGAAGGCCATGTAATTTTTATCCTCTCATTTTATCTTAGACTTGTTGACCTTTTTTTATATATAAAAAAGATTTGTACTAATTATGTATCAAATAATATCTTAAAACTAATTTTCCTTGGATATCTTGAATGTTTTGACAAAGATAATTAAAAATAGATTTTGTTGTGCATTTTAAGATAATGAAAAGTATAGTTTCTATCATATCAGTAACATGTAAAAAAGAAAAAAAAAAAAAAAAAGGGGAA
>Ga0209489_109171_pt1 | contig 12585 bp, 10 predicted proteins | sample SiratrowhiteBW_FD_187527 | JGI IMG/M metagenome (GOLD analysis project Ga0209489, IMG submission 187527) | Root nodule microbial communities of legume samples collected from California, USA - Siratro white BW (SPAdes) (version 2) | ecosystem: Host-associated > Plants > Roots > Nodule | place... | reverse complement strand
GATTCTGGTTGTTTGGTTTTTATATTTGTTAATTGTTTGAACCTCTATAGATTGCATTCTAAGGTTCTTCAAAGAACTTGTATTTTCATTTTGAAAAGAATCAAAAAGGGTTCAATTCACCCCCCCCTCTTGAACTTAGGCCAAATACTTACTTTAACATCATTGTTCCCCAGCAACGACGCCAAATGTTGTTACTCCATTTGTTCAGCAAGTGTACTGAGTACTCAAGTAATATAGAAAATAAGTAAGAGTATCGTATCCACTGGGAACATAATTTATAATTGAGAATTGAAATTGCATCAAAGTATTGTGAACCATAACATACGTAATTAGAATATATTAAATTTGAGTGAATATTAAGACTTTAAAACAATGTAATTAACAAATGAATTGATATGATATATATTAATAAAGATCTTGGGATTGAATTGCATTAATCTCCTTCTTATACACTCTTGGTCAATTGTCCTTAACATCATCTCTTTCAATTACCATTCTGTGCAAATAAAAATCATTCAACCTGATCACTCTAGTATTGAAATTCATAAATTAAAATACCAAGCTCTGTCCCCAGTTAATTATCGCTTAGTTAATTAATTCAGATTGGAATTAGGGTTCAATAAGTTGACCATGAATTTCTGCATCCTATGATAAGTGAATTACAATATAATCAAAAGGGTAATTTAAATTTCAGTTAAGATAATCTAATTCAGTTATTGTTTTATTTTTATTTTATTAAATGTAGTTATTTCACAACAAACCCCTTTTTTCTATGTGTTTAATCCTTTGACAGAAAATTAGGTCCTTGGGAGACGACCTAGGAGTTACTTCCTAGTACTGCATTTAATTGTATTTATTTAACCGGATACGGCTTCGATCAAGAATATTTGTGCCTAACTTCTCTAATTTAGTTTCACGTAACAATGACTTAGTGAAGAAGGACGTTACATTTCATTGGGGTGAAAAACAAGAAAAAGATTTCCAAAGGATTCTCTACTCACTAATGTAATTGTTCTAGCTTTACCTAATTTTTCAAAGGCTTTTGAGTTAGAATGTGATGCACCAGGAGTTGGCATAGGTGTTGTTTTATTGGAATGTTGTCACCCGATTTCTAACTTTAGTGAGAAATTTCATGGTGCCACCTTAATTATTCTACCTATCACAAATAGCATTATGCTTTGGTATGAACCTTCAAACTTGGGAATATTATCTTGTTTTCCAAGAGTTCATCATTCATAGAAACCATGAGTCACTTAAATATTTGAAGGTTTAACATGAGTTAAATAAAAGACGTGCAAAACAAATGGAATTTCTAGAACAATTTTAGCATGTGATTAAATATCATTAGGGAAAAACAAATACTGTTTTCTAAACTTGGTGCCCAAACTCTTGGATTCGATCACATTCTTAAATTATGTAGTCAAGATTATGAATTTTCATCTCTTTTTGCTAATTACCTAACAAAAGCTTAGGGGTGATATTATGTGTCGTAGGGGTATCTATTTAAAGAAAGAAAACTTTGTTCCCCAGGGTTCAAATAGGAGACTCCTTATAAAAGAAACACATGGAGGTGGTAGCATGGGACACTTTGCTGTAGAGAAAACTTTAAGCATGTTAAAAGAAAAACTCTTTTGGTCCCACATGAGACGAGATGTTCAGAGGCATTGTTATAAGTGCATTTCTTGCTTACAAGTTAAATCTAGAGTTATGCCTTATGGGTTGTATACACCTTTACCTATTGCTTGTACTCCTTGGAAAGACTTTAGGATAGACTTTGTCCTAGGTTTACCCAAAACCCAATGAGACTTGGATTGTATTTTTGTGCTAGTTGATCCTTTTAGCAAAATGACTCATTTTATTCTCTATCACAAAATACAAGATGCAAGCAACATAGCTAAACTCTTCTAAGAGATATAGTTAAACTTAATGAATTACCCAATACCATATTTCAGATAGAGATCCAAAATTTGTTAGTCATTTATGAAGAACACTATAGGGAAGACTAGGAATTAAGCATAAATTTTTCACTTCTTATCATCCTTAAACGAATGGACAAACTAAAATTATTAATCGATCTCTATCAACTATGCTTAGAGTAGTCTTGGGGGTAACCATAAATCTTGAGATAGGAATCTTCCCCATATTGAATTTTCTTATAATAGGGCGATCCATAAAACTACCAAATTATCTCCCTTTGAGGTAGCATATGGGTTTAATCTTCTCACACCATTAGATTTGTTGGCCCTAATTCATCTACAAGACTTCTTTAATAAAGAAGGGGTTTCTAAAGCCAATTTTGATAGAAAATTACATGAGAAGGTTAAACACCAAATACAACAACAACCAGAGAGATATGCTAAATAAAGCAATAAGGGAAAGAGGGAAATTATTTTTGAGGAGGCTGATTGGGTTTGGCTACAGTTAAGAAAACATAGGTTTCATCAATAAAGAAAGTCAAAACTCAACCCTCGAAGTGATGGGTCTTTCCAACTTCTCAAACGAATTAATAACAATCCATATCAATTACATTTGCCAAAGGAATACAATGTACATGCTACTTTCAACGTTATTAACTTGATTCCTTTTACAGGTAGCACAAATGATGAGACAAATGAAACAAATTTGACAACAAATTCTCTTCAAGAAGGAGGGATGATGGAAGAAGCCTTAGGAAGGGTCCAACTACAAGAACTATGGCCAAACGCATACATCGTGAATGGGACTTAGAAGCACACACCAAACTAAAAATACTGTCAAATTGGTCAAACTTTTGTCTGTAAAAATGTGCATAAGTTTATTTTCATCTATATCATTTCTTAAGGTTTGTAAAAATTTCATTTACTGTTAAATAAAAGGTGTAAGCCGCACTTAGGGTTAGGGTTGGCATACCTATGTAGCTCGTCCACGTGTCAATGTCCAATTGGAGAACCTTGAAGCTTACGACACAAGCTAGTCCTTGTTAGCACCAAGGCTAATCATGTGATTTGATGAAGTCAATATTGTGAGCACCAAGGCTTAGCATGTGAAGCTGATGAAGACTGCCTCATGAAGAATCTGTTGGAACCAACCTGGACCAGAATTATTCAAGAGAAGACTTTGTCTTTAGTTGGGTTTGTGTGTTGGTGATTGACTTAGTCCTTAATCACTAGTGGCATGGTTCATCACTTCTGAGGTGCTAAAAAGATTCACAAATATTTTTATTAAAACTTTTTTTAATAAAAATAACCCAAAATGTTTTTGCTGGAAAAAGGTTTTTCAATCTATTGAATTTCTAAAACAATCGATTGAATGTGACAGTTATTTCTGTTACAACTGAAATACAGTTATTGCTGTTACAACTGAAAACTTTGACTAGGTCAAACTAACGGTCAAATTCAATCGATTGAATGGTTTGTTCAATTAATTGAATTATGACAGCTAAGCTATTTTTAAAACTGATTTGGGTATTTAAAGGAATGAGAATCATCACTTTCAGAATTATCAAATCAAGTACTTTCGAAAAGCATTCCTTGATATTTTCTAAGAGAGATATTGCCCCTTTTGTGTGATCATCATTTTGGGAAAGCTTTTCAAATCAAGAAACCTCCAAGAACGTGAATCTTTGAAGCATCCTTGAAGTGAGGTTCTTGCTACTTTGGTTCTGGACCAAAGCTAAGTCTTCTATACCTGATCTTCATTCTGTGTAATATGTTTTGTGTAGAAGCACTCTGTAATCTTCTCTGATCCTGTTGATCTGTAATCTGTTTACTGTTTTCAATTACTGGGTTTATAATTGAGTTGGTGCAGTGGGTTCTGCACTGGTCTCGCATCTGCTGAGGGGTTCAGTAGAGGGTGAGTACTACTGGGAGCAGTGTTGCTTGTGGACTGCAAGTGTTGTGGTGCAGTGGGTTTCTGCACTGGTTACACACTAGCTGAGGGGTTCAGCAAGGTGTGGGTTTACTGCTGGGAGCAGTTTGTAACTTGCTGGGAGCAAGGGTTGTAAACTGATCTTGTGATCTGTTTTAGTGGAAATCTTTGCTTGTTTGCAAAGGACTGGTCGTAGCCCTTAAGGAAGGGTGAACCAGGATAAAAATTCTGTGTTCTTGCTTTTCTCCCTACTCTTCTTGATTGCTTTCATTCATTGCTGTCATCTTTAAAATTAACTGGATTAAAATCTGTTCATACTGTTAATCATACTCTGAACATCTGTTTACATAATCAACTGTGATTTTGGATTGTGTTTGATTGCGTTTAAACATCTTAAATCTGGGTTAAAACATTTTTACACTGTAAACTGTTTTCTGGGTTTATTTTTGATATCTTCCGCTGTGCACAATCGATTGTTGACCTGACGGTCCAGAATTACATAGTCAATCGATTGAATAAATAATTTTCATTCTCTACTTGAAGAATAAATCAGATTTGCGAAAAGTTTTGAAAGTTCAATTCACCCCCCCTCTTGAACTCGGTCTAAACCTTATTTTACAGTCCTTGCACATGTGGCAACAACGGATTGGAGCATGGAGGAAGCTCGTTGAAAACATCATAGTTAGGGTTAGACAGTAGCTAGGATTAGGGTTTGTACTTGGCTCCCTTCACAAGCTTCTCAAGCCTATAAATAAGCATGCCATGCATTGTATTTTTCAACCTTGAATGAATAGTTCTACATTGTTGAAATTCCTAGACACACTTGTTCTTAAGCTTCTCCTTTGTTAGCTTCTCTTAGAACTCTAACTTAGAAATTTTAATTGAGAGTTGGCCTCACCTGATGAAGGAGCTCCTTGGTGCTTTAGCTTCTTACACAAGTTCCAATGGATGTAGCGCATGTTGAGGCCATGTTGCACCGAACAAATGGCATGGAAGGAGCTTCTCTTGATGCAGATGAAATGGATGTGGAAGAATTCACCATGAACGGAAGCGTGAAGGTGAAGATTGGTAGGTTTTGGTGAAGTAGATAATGAAAGCCTTGAAAGAGGTTGGGCCAACCTTCAAGAGAGAGCTTCTAGCTTCTAGGAGAAGAAACTCAATGTGAAACTTGAGGCAATGTACTGAAAATTTGGCAACATTTCATTACTCAAATCAAGAATACATTAGAGGTTCCTAAACCTCTTATTTATAGAAGAAAGGATGAGCTACTTAGCTTCCCATGCAAGCTATCTAGGTAGGGTATGGGAGAAGCTAGGTCTAGAAACCCTAGCTTATAAGAGAAGCTTCTAACCCTAGCTTATAAGACAGGCTTCTAACCCTAGCTTCTATGACAAGGTGGTGACAAGTGGCACAAGGTGGTGACAAGTGGCACAAGGAGAGAGTTCCTTTTGCTACTTAGACTCCTTAATCAAGCCCAACATTATTTATGGACCTCAAGGCCCAAACTTACACTACTACATGGACCAAAAATACAAGGCCCAAATTTATTCTACTTGGCCCAAATACAAGGTCCAAATTGTTCATAACTGTTCTAAATAATTTATACAAATTAGAGGACTTCTCCTTAATAGTCTATTTTCTCCAAAAGGATTTCTTCATGTTTGTATTTGGGCCCGAGCAGCTGATTAAAAGCCCAAATAGGATGAGATGGGCCCAATCTTCTGGAAAGCTCTTAGTTCTCCCTCTGGCTCTTTGTCCTCTTTATTCTTTGATTAATGTTGCTGGGGCGTACTCCATCATCCCCTCCCTCTTGAAAGGGATCTGTCCTCAGATCTTACAATGTGTTGCAGATAGAAGCTTTATTATTGTTGATTTATTCACGATTTCCTCCGGGATCAAACACGATCCTATAAAAACACGAAAATAGTAAAACAGATGGCATTTTCTCATAACATTTAAAAATGCAAAAGAAAAGAATCTGTCTTCCCAAGTTAATGTACCATTTACCTGATGTTAAACTTGGATAGATGATCTGAAGGATACTTTTATTTTTAATTTTTGAATATTTGTCTACCCTATGAGTTTACCTAATATTTTGATCTTATTGTTTAATTTCAACCAACTCACAAGGTTTTTCTATGAGTGAGGTTTTTGTGCCAATGTCTAGCTCAGCTCCAGACAAAGATTGTTCTACAAATATTTCCTCACTAGATTTTTCTGTGTAAGAGGAGTTTCTGTCAATGTCTTTAGACAATGGTTTATCTTCAACTAACTCTTCACAATATTTTTCTATGGAAGAGGAGTCAACATCTAGTTCAGCTCCAGACAAAGATTCACTAAACTTCTCACAAGATGGTTCTAAGGGAGAGTATTTTATATCAATGTCTGGTTCAGCTCCAGACAAACATTTGTCTTGTCTTTCTTGTTCTTTCCTCTCTCGTCTTTCTTTTTGCTCTTTATCTTTTCTCTCTTTTTCCTTATGAATCATTCTATTTATTTTTTCTTCTATAAGCTTTATCCCTTCAAGTTCATGACCTAAGTGAGCTAGATGTTTTTCTAATCTGTTTATTCTTTCTATCTACTTCTTCTCCTCTTCTCTCTTTTCCAAATATGAATGTGAAACAAATTTTCTTCTCATACACGTCTTCAACTCTTTCCAATTCAATATTTTAAATTTCCTCCCAATTGAGACATCACATTGCCTTTGTTTCCACCAAGACATGGCATATTCTTGAAAACTTGAAGTAGTCGTGGGTAATCTTCTAAATTCTTCTACTTGGTAGAATTCAAAAAGTTTTTCAACCTTCGTTTCTCATCCTAAATATTCCTCAACATTATTATATCCATAGAATATAGGGAGGTTTATCTTAAGCTCTATAGAATGGAAATGACTTCTAGGCTTAATCCCTTTATGATAATCTCTAACACTCTCATGCACATGAAAATGATCACTCATTTTTTTTTTCATATATAAAGATTTTCACAAATACTTTGAAAATAAAATTTTTGAAACAATGAGTGATAAAATGTTTTCACAAAATATTTTTAAATTTTGGGTGAAATTCCCTACGAAGAAATATCAATGAAAGGCTTCCAAGTAGACTCCCACGAAAGAGAGGTGCGTCACTTGGACAACTTAAGCACCAAGTCTTTCCTAGCCAGAGTTTTCCTCAGTCCTCTTCCAAAACATCTCTGAATAGAAAACTACAAAACATTTTTCCCTGATTGTGCACGTGAAATCTTAAAGACCAAAGGAAGGTCGATCTAACGAAAGTGAGAATAAATCCTAATTGCCATAGAGACCTAATAAAGAAAATAATAGAAGAAAGTTGCAAGAATGTAAAACAAAGCAAATAACTAGACGAATTTCCTAAATGAAAGTGCAAGTGACACTCAGAGCCCCTTGACGCACTTCCATGTCTACACACTTAGACTATTCCACTAATGAAAAAAAGTTTTTCAAATTACAACTCAATTGAATACAATGAAAATGTTGCTGAAAATCAAAATTCCTAAACTATGCACTCCTTGTGTTTGTAAATTTGCCTCACTAGTGTATCACTCTTTGCTTTTGGTGTGTGTTCAAGAAGCTTTTCTGCACATGACCTTAATTCCTCATTGTGTATCATTCTCCAATAGTGCTTGGGATTTTCACTCTTGATGTATTGGCCAATTCAACTCAAATGCTTCACCAAAGTACTATTTCACCATGAGGTCACAAATACAAAGCAATAAAAGCTAATTTGAATAGCACAACTCAAAAGGATTATAACAATTGACAAACTCAAAGAATGCAAATAAAATTGACACTAGTAGAAAAATAGGCTTTAACGTCTCCTTTTTATGACGGTTAAACAGGCAAACGATGTAGTCAGAAACGCGATGGCATTTTTGTAAATAAATGAACAATCCCACGTCGGTTGGCACAAACAACCGTCATTGACCTATTTATAAAAAAGAAAAATTCAAATTTTTAAAAGGAGGTGCATGAATCCCACGTTAATTAAGAGGCCAGAACCGACGTGGGATTGTTGTCCACTACGTCTGTTACGGCCTCAGAACCGACGTAGTGCATGTTGTATGACAAATTGGGGAAAATTGGGAAAAAAAGTTGAAATTAGGGCACACACCACGTCGGTTTTGGGCTTTGTAACCCACGTGGTGTGTTAACAGTGAATTTTTTTAATTTCAGGGCATGCACCACGTCAGTTGGGAGGCCAGAACCGACATGGTGCTTCTATTTTACCTCCGGCACGAAATTTCACTTCACTTTTCTTCTTCTGCACTGCGCGCGCCCTCTCCCTGTCACTGTTCCGACGTCTCCTCCCTCACTTTTCAACCTCCATTGCTTCCTCATTGTACTCCATTTCACTTCCTCTTGTTTGCAAAGTCGAGAGCGTCTCTTTAAACGATTCCATTTTCGATTTGAACGTGTGTTTGCTTTGAAGCTTTCATTTTTTGGTTTCTCTTCCATTTTTGTTTGCTTTAACTGATTTTGTTATGTTATTCAGTATTTGTTTGTGCTTTGTGGTTTTGGTAGGGTTTGTTTGGCCGAGTTGGGTTCGGTTCGGTTTTGGTGTCACAACTTTGGGTTGGTCATCTTCTCTATTTTGGCGTCACCACTGCTCCACAAGAGGTGTGCTTTTATCATCTTTGAAATGATTGTATTGAATGTTTATCTGCATGATTAGAATGCTTGTTCGAATTAAAATATTTTTGGAGTATGTTTGATCCATGTTTTGTGCATATAGTATTGGGTCCGAGAATGTTGCATTCTTGGAATTTGATCATTGTTCTATGATTGAGATGCTTTTATGATTAGATTGCTTAAATTGCCTTTGTGTATAATTTGATATAGGAAAAACGCGTTTGGGTACTGAGTCTGGGGATGTTCGATCCCTGACAATTTTTATTTAATCTTACTGATTGAGTTTTGCATCTGAAAACCTTTCACTACTCGTAGTGATGGATCGAAGTTCGATAAATGCAAGTCGAATAAGTGATGTGTATGAGAAAGGTGTTGAAGATTTTTTGGAATTTGCTAGACATAATGGAGCAGCAATAAATGGAAGATATTACTGTCCGTGTGTGAAGTGTGTGAATTTAATAAGACTAGATATTGAGTTGATACGAGAGCATGTTCTTTGTGATGGTTTCTTGAAGAACTATACAATGTGGACTTGGCATGGTGAAGTTCTAGACTTACCATATGCATCTGAGCAAGATCAATGTGAACAATCTAATCTATTTTCTGAAGATTACATGGATGACATGATTCGTGATATTGGAGGAGAGTGTCCACCAAGCCCATGTGTTTGATTCGTTGAAAGATGATTTACTAACAGAGTCAATGCACTTTGCTAGTTCAAAAGACAACAAACCTGTTATGGCTGCAATAAGTTACTATGGAGTAATTGAAGAAATCTGGGAAGTTGACTACGTCAAATTTAGAGTTCCAGTATTTAAGTGTAAATGGGTTGATATATAGCACAGGAGTGCATGTTGATGATTTCGGTTTTACCTTGGTTGATCTTGCAAAGATAGGTTATAAGGAATATCCTTTCATCATGGCTTACCAAGCAAAGCAAGTTTTTTATGTCAAAGATCCTTGCAATGAAAGGTGGTCAGTTGTTATACAAGGAAAACTAAATATGATATTGAAAACCATGATGAGTCAATAGTTCATCATTCTGACAACTCATTATCAAGACATGTATCTCCTATCAACGACGAAAATGATGTTGATGAAGTACATGTTACACGAACTGATCACAACGAAGGAATATGGGAAAACATCATAACACTGCCAGAATAAGATAAAGTAATGTTGAATTATTTGTTGTTTTTATTTTTAACATTGATTGTACTCAATTGTAGCATTTAATGTTAAGCTTATTTATCTTTGTAAGTTCTAATATTATGTTTATGTTCTTTTTAGGTCATGGCAGATTCACAGGATAAGAGTAGAGAAGCTACACGGTTAAAAGATATCACTGCTAGTCGACTTGGTGGTTTCAAGGTTGCAATAGACTTTGACCCTCAGACTGCTAGGGCTTCAGGCCTTAATCATGTCATGTTTAATAGTTATCTGGGTGTTTTGGCACGTACAAAGGTGTCTATTTTGTATCCGTCTTGGGATCATGTCACTGAAGCTGAGAAAAATATGATATGGCAAGATATTACTGTAAGTCGTTCATTTAAAGCTTATAATATGTCATTAATGATGATAATTACTTATTATATGTATCATGACTTGTTAATTTTATTTTGCAGATAAACTTTGAGTTTGAATCATCTTCATACATAAGAAAGAAAATTATTTCATTTGTTGCTATCAAATGGAGAAATTTCAAGACAAACTTGACTAATTTTTACGTCTATGGTTCACTCAAGGAAAAGTCCCTATGTGAGAAGTATAATATTGATGAAGAGACTTGGACACAATTTGTCCAATCTAGAGAGGATCCCGCTTGGCAGGTTTGTTTTATCCATCATAATTTCATTACATAATATGAATTGGCAACAAAACTTTTAAATTATTTTGTAGGAGAAGAGGAAGAAAGCACAAGCAATTCAGCGGAGGAATGTCACCCCCCACCTGTTGTCTCGGGGGGGAGGGGTATGATTTATTACAAAAGAAAATTATGGATGATAAATTAAAAAGATCGAAAGAAGCCTCAGGTTCAGAAGAAGTCATTTCTCCTCCATCCCCTCCTAGTCGACATGAGATGTGGAAGTTGGCTAGGACTAAGCCTGGAGGGCAGATGACATTAGCTGAGGCTTATGAGGTTGCTCAACGCATTGTAAGTTAATAAAAATTCAAGAGTCATGATATATAATGTCTTACTATTATACAATGTTGAACTATTGTATTATTTTATTTTCAGAATACTCTGGTGGAGCAGAGCTCTCAGGGTAGTTTTGTGCCTCAAGGAAGAAAAGATATATTGACTACTGCTATAGGCACTGAGGAACACCCCGGTCGTGTACGGACTGCTGGGTATGGTGTGGGCGTGAGACAATATTTTGGTTCTGCTTCACGGTCTACTTCATCTCAGACTACAAATATAGTCGTGGAGATATCTCGACTTAAAGATGAATTGATGTCTCAACTTAAAGATGAATTGACCTCTCAAATAAAAGATGAGTTGAGACATCAAATTAGAAGAGAATTGGAGGAGTTATCATAGCAGCAGCAGCAAACTCCCTTGCAAGAAGGTATAGTAGTACCTACATGTGGGAAAGCTAGCACAAAGGGGAGTTGTGCTATAGAGGACGAGGAGGAGGACGACACCAACACTGATACCTCATATCGATGTAAATTATTTATTGGTGATCCTCCTAGATTAGTGGCAATTGGGAGAGTGTTTTCCAGACGCTCAATACAATGCCACTTGGAGATGATCTTGCAAGAGTGGTCGTCGAAGAAGTTAGAGAGGCAAATGCCGAAGTGCCTGTGCCCATATTAGAGGTTAGACTTGTGGGAGAGGCACTCGGTACATTTATTGTGTGGCTTACACATCTCCTACAGGCCATTTCTAAAAGGACTCAGGTATTGTGATTTTTGTTAATCTTATCTAAATTCACAGTTAATGTTACTAATACATTTTGTTTATTTGTCAGAAGCAAGGAAGTAAAGGCAAATCACCTAGGTCTCCACTAGCTGAGGCAGAAGTGAATCCAATTCAAGAGTTGGCTCGTATATTGCACGAGTTATTTGATTCACCAACTCAAATTCCTTGCAGCCATCTATCTTTGGGATTGATGGTGTCCCACTGTATATAACGATGCAAGACATTGTGGAACTAATTAGTGGGTCACAGATGTTAAACATTAACATCATCCAGTTGTGGATGATGTAAGCATACTTTTCTATATGTTTTCTAATATTTATTTCATGAACTTATCATATTACTAACAAAGATTTTCGCAATGCAGGTACATAAATGATTTAGTTTATCAAATAAGGAATCCTGATATCTATGGATTTCTTGAACCACAAACTTTACAAAAGTCTGGAAATAAAAGTATTGACACTCAGACCTATATACAAAACTGGATTAAAGAATCGAGGAAGAGTGTTTACTTTGCCCCAATTATCCATAAGTAAGTTTCAAATCTTTATATTTATATCTTAAGTAATGTTGAGAATGTTACTTTACTAATACATGTTTTATTTTAGCTCTCATTGGCAACTGATGATTGTGTGTCTTGCGGATAACATAATTGTTTGGTTATGTTCGTTGCATAAGAAGCCATCAAACGAAATAAAACAAATTGTACAAAGGTATCATTTAATTAACTTTAAGTAATATATATCACTCTTTTATGTACAAATAGACAATTTACTAAGTAACTTGGATTTTAGTGCAATGAATGTTTGTAAGGTTTTTGGCGGAAGATCATCTCATCCACAACCCAAAACCTCCGGTGGATACATGCTAAGGTAATTAACTCTAAGTTTAATTATCTGTATTAAAATTAGCTATAATTCAAATTTATGATCATTGAACTTGAATTACAGTGCAACAAGCAAGGAGGAAGTTGGGAATGTGGATATTACGTTATGCATTGGATGAGAACTATAACAAGAGTTGTGATCATGAATTCTTAGGAGCATGTAAGTTATTCTTTTATAAGTTTATAATATATGTCAAATGTTTGTTAATTTTGAAATTCTAAGACTAAACTTTGCACATTTATTTCAGGTTTTTATAGATACAGAGCCATTGGCAAGGT
>Ga0209489_109168_pt1 | contig 12588 bp, 7 predicted proteins | sample SiratrowhiteBW_FD_187527 | JGI IMG/M metagenome (GOLD analysis project Ga0209489, IMG submission 187527) | Root nodule microbial communities of legume samples collected from California, USA - Siratro white BW (SPAdes) (version 2) | ecosystem: Host-associated > Plants > Roots > Nodule | place: USA... | reverse complement strand
GTGATGATATGGTGTATGCAAATACAAGTAAAAACAAAACCTTCGATTTAGAAGCATACCTTTACAAGCCTTTGTCTTGGGGAATTTCTTCTTCCTTTCGTTCTCTCTCTTTTTCCCCTGTTTTTTTTTTTAGTCTCCTTTTTTCTTAGCTCTCCAAGTCTCTTTTTTCTTCGCTCTCCAAGTTTCCTTTTTTTCTTCGCTCTCTAAGTCCTTTTTTTCCCGTCCCCTTTTTCCTCCTTTACTCCCCTTCTTATCAGTAAATTTGAGGAGTTGTGCTTCCTCCCAAAAATAGGGATGTGATAGAGATTTTTATGGGATTGTGGGAAGTTAGAGAGCTGAAAGAGTCTCTTTTTTATTATTATTACTTTTTGAATTTTTTATTTTTGTTTTATTTTATATATTATTGTTATTTTTAAGTTTACATGAAGTCATCAGACAGCAGTTCAGAAAGTTGGAGACTTTGACTGAGTAAACAAAGATGCATTCTCAAACGGTCTTTTTTAATATTTTTTTTTACTTCTTTTTTTTATTTTAGTTTTTATTTTATTTTATTATTATTGTTGATTTTCTTTTTTTATTTTTATTTTAAAAAAAATGCTTAATTGATTAAATTTAACTTCTCTTTTTTTTATATCTTTTTATAAATATCTAAACTAATCAAATATTATTTATTTTGTAATAATTTCTAAAAAACATTTTTTTAATTTATTATTTTTGAATTTATTATTATTTACCCGGACGAAATCGGGTGTTGACATATATTATTTTGTTTTAGTTTAAAATAAATTTGTATATCTTAATTTAATTATATTGGTTTATTATGATATGATAAATAGTTGATACTCTAATGGTTAGTGCCTGTTCATTTTGTCTTCCTTATAACTGAAAACCTGGTAGTGACATGCAACTGTAACTTGATCCATTATTATTATAATCATTATTATTGTTGTTATTTTAATTAGATTTGTTAGAATATTACTATTATTATTATTATTTCTTAGAAAATAATCATTATATTATTATTATAATTATTATCCCTAAATATTATTATTATTATTTTAATTAAATTTGTATGAATTTAATTAAAATTATTATTATTATTATTATTATTTAAATTAAATTCATATGAATTTAATTAAAATTATTCTTCTTCATATTATTTTATTTCAATTAAAAATAAATTTGAATGCCTTAATTTTTTGTTATGGTTTTGTTAATTATTATTATTAATTTTTTTGTTAATGGTTAAACATAACAAATATAGTGTCAAATAATTAAAAGATAATTGCATAAGAGAGAAATGATTTTAATTAATGTCTTTAATTGAAATAGCCAGCATGTCACTTATATTTGACCAATCTGAAATTATGCCTAGGTGAAATGATTCATTAATTTAAAATGATTCACAGAATTTATCATTTTAATAAATAATTTTTTTTATCCATTTTAGACATTAATGTAAAAAGTACACCAAAATGAAAAAAAAAAAAAAAGCCGTTGTATGAACTCTTAATAATATGCATATAATACTTTTTATTTATTAAAAATCAATATTTTGTATAGTTCTGCTAGCACTCTAAAGAGTTTCTTCTGAGAAATTTCTATAATGATATTTGATTACATTCCTTAACTGTAACATTGAAATTGAGACCCTGTATTTCCTGAATGAGCATGAAAGACAGATGTCAACGTCCTTGTTTCTTTGGTATTCTAAAAAATTTCTTCTTGTTTCTCTGAACCTCTTTTTTGTCCTATTTGAAAGTGCTTGCTTGTTGTGTACATATTTCTAAAAAATTATATTTAATCTTTTTGTTTGATATAATTAATAAATTTCTCTTTATTTTATTAATTAGAAGTCAAAATTTTACAAATGAATATATGTAATATTCTAGTCAATATATCAATTGACAAACTCATTCAATCTTTTATTTACCATAGTTAATGTGGAATACGATCTGGGTAAATTTATAACTAAGACTTGAGTAAATGATAACAGCAGTGGATATTTGAAAAAATTCATTGTAAAGAATTGTAAAATATTATGTAGGGAGAGAGAACTGTCTAAAAGAAGTCAAATATTTCAAATAAAATTAGTTTCTACATCAAGATCATAACTATAATAGAAAGTCAGCCAATATAATGTATTGAAATTATTTCAAACTTTTTTTTATGATGGCGAATGTTGTATGATGAAATTATTTTAAACCTTTTTTTAATGATTTCCGTTTTAACCGACATAATAAATGATTTTTTTATGTTGTTTATTTAAGAAACATAGAAAATAATTTTTTTTAAGTCATCATAATCTATATGAATTGTATAATTGACACAACTTTTATATTTCTCGAACAGGAAATAATGGAATGAATAGGAGCACTCTCCAACCTTGTTACATAAGCAAAAGAATACAATAACCTCTTTGTTTACATCCAGTATAGTCAAGCTAACCAAATCTTTGAACCTAACAAATACATGCAGCTCAGATTACCAAATATGTTCTGATTGAAACAACACCAATTTGTACTTCAATATGTAATCTTTCCGTCGCTTCCAACTGTCATTGCCTGCACCTTTTTCAGACAAACATACCTGCATACACACCTGACACTAGTAGAAAAATAGCCTTCCTCATCGGTTCTGAGAGGCTTTTTTCATCGGTTTTCGACCCGACGTTGACCTAGGAGACGTTGAAACAAACATCGGTTTAACAGCCGACGTGGTGATTGGACTCACTACGTCGGTTAAGACAACTAAACCGACGTGGTGATTAATATAGTAATTATTTTTAGAAGCTGCACCACGTCGGTTTTGTTCCAAAAACGATGTGGTGAAGAGAACACTCATGTCGATTTTTGGGCACCCAACCGACATGGGTGTTCATCATGGAGATCCTTGGCAATCAGTTCCTCTGCTGGTGGCTGCTGTGAGAAATCCTGCATGTTGCACAGATATAAGATAAAGGAATCTATACCTAACCAGAGTCAAACACAAAAGTAAAAAATGAACCCTACCAGTGGAGGGAAAACTTTTTCAGCAGCACGATGAGGAACAGATAATCCTCTATCATGTGTATTGGTATCACTGGCTGCTGTGAGAAATCCTGCATGTGGCACAGATATAAGATAAATGCATTGTGACATTGTGTAGTTGACAAATTAATTGGGGTGGCAAGCTAGGGTAATTGGAAATGTGTCTATCAATTTCTCTGTTAGTTGTGGCAGCAACCTTACATTAATATACAAGTAAGACAAGAAGCCACACCAAGAGCACAGAATGTTAGCTCAATTTAACAAATAATAAAAAGGTAAAAAGAGAGAATTGGAATAGAATGGATACCTTCAAGTCCCTGCTGCCCCAAACCTGATGTTGAAAGCTTCGTATCATCAAGCTTTACCTTCTTTTATTTTTATCTTTTACACAAAGAAGAAACTAGTATACCAATCAACCAATCACACATGAAACCTTAGCTCAAAGCCATTACCCTCAATTTGCTTCAAGCCATTGCATAAGCAAGCATTCCCCTACAACACCCTCCTTCTCCAACATGATGCCAATGCACTCACTCCATAGCGCGCGCACATAAAACCCAATAACCTTAAAACAATCAAACCAAGCCCAAATCCAAAGACCACAACATACCAACAAATTCACAACCACTCTAGAATCCCAGAACACAAAAACAGCCCTGGAGACTCCAACAACAACAAAGTTTTCTTTTTTAAAATTTTTATTTTGCTCCTTTTTCAAAGAAGATAAAAACACACCTCTTGTAGGACAGTGGTGATGCCAAAACTGAACTCGCAGTGGTGTCGCCAAAACCAAGAACACAAACGAACGCAAATCGGCCAAACGAACCCTACCAAAACCACAAAGCACAAATAAATGCTCAATACAATAACAATATCAGTAAAAGCAAAAGAAAATGGAAGAGAAAGAATGTGCGCACAACTTCAAAGCAAACGGAGCACGAACGGACTTGAACTCGAAAATAGAACCGTTCAAATCGAAGCTCTCGAAAATACGAACAAGAGGAAGTAAAATAGAGTAGAATGCGGTGCAAATGGAGGTCGAAAAGTGAAGGAGAAAATGCCAGAACAGTGCCAGGGAGAATACGTGCAGCGGAGAAGAAGAAAAGTGAAGAAAAAAGGCGCGTTTGAAATAAAATAGACGCACCACGTCGGTTCTGACCTCCCAACCGACGTGGTGCATGCCCTGAAATTAAAAAAAAATTACTGTTAGCACACCACGTTGGTTACAAAGCCCAGAACCGGCGTGGTGTGTGCCCTAATTTCAACTTTTTTCTCCAATTTTCCCCAATTTGTCATACAACATGCACCACGTCGGTTATGAGCTCGTAGCCGACGTAGTGGACAACAATCCCATGTCGGTGGTGGCCTCTTAACCGACGTGGGATTCACGCGCCTCTTAGAACTTTTAAAAATTTGAATTTTTCTTTTTTATATATAGGTCAATGACGGTTGTTTTTGCTAACCGACGTGGGATTGTTCATTTATTTACAAAAATGTCACCGCGTTTCTAATTGCATCTTTTGCCTCTTTAACCGTCATAAAAAGAAGACGTTAAAGCCTATTTTTCTACTAGTGTGAATTTTTTAAAAAATTATATTTGGATGCATATATCATTTGAATATTAGTTTATAAGAATTAATTTTAAAACAATTTTAACAAAATTAAATAATTTGTTAGATCATGACTGTATTTGAAAAAAATTAGTTGAAAACTGAAAATCGAAAAAATTACGTGGCTTGTAACTGAAAATTATAATGAAACTTATAAATCTAAATGAAAAAAAAAATGATATATTTAAATTATACATAAAACAAATAGAATCAGAATCAGTATAAATAAGGAGAAATGTAACTAAACTTTGTTTCATTAGTCTTAAACAAAGGGATGAGGCTACGGTGCTTGTTATGTTGAAACAAAAACGGAGACTCCCTAACAGAGAGCAAAGAAAAAACAACAAATTATCGAACCGCGGTCATCTTTATTTCATAATACAATATTTTTTATGAGGACTTCTGAATGAAATATTGTATGCTAAAAGGGAAAACAATTGACAAAAGTAAGAACGAGAAAGCAAATACAATAAATAGCTCAAGCAAAGCCAAGGAATCACAACGTGAGTAGGGATAAAGAGGCTAAATAAACATAATTTTTTTAACAGTAAGTTATACTGGAAGAAAAACAGGGAAAGAAGCAGAAAAAATAAATTGCTTTCAAGGACACAAGGATTAATTCCATAACTAACGGGATCTTATTGTTCTCAAAGAAGATAAATGACTTATGAATTCACATTACAATTTTCTTTATAAATCTAACGAAGGAATTGTTCTTTGGCGCAGGTTCCTTTCCTATGTCATTTGACACCTTTTCTAAGTCATGATTCACTGCATATCGGATAGACAACTGTGTTCTTGACTACCAATCCATGACCAAAACTCACAAAAATCTCCACCTGGTCTCCTGATCCTAAATTTGACATTATGCCATCCCAATCTTCATTATTAAAGCCATGATTGTGTATATGCAATGTGCACTTTGTGTAATTAACAATTAAGACAGCAGTGAATTCAGGTTCAATGATTTCAGGGGTTGATAAATAAACAACACACAAAGCCATTCCCTTCATGTGACGATGTGGAGGCACAGTGAAAGAAACAGAATGTCCTTCACCCTTATGGGCCAACCAATATGGATCATTGTCGTCTGGGAGAGAAACATCACATGATTCTATGCTTTTCGATACCTGTACCATAAGATAAAAAGTTTAGACATTTTTCTAGTTTTGCTATTCAAATTATCTTCTGCAATCATTATATATCGTGATAAATTACAAAATGTAATACATAATTAAAACATACCAACGGTAATTAATTTTTAAAAAATCTGGTTAGTAGTTTTGTCACCATCTTGTCGATAGGGATTTAGAATGATTTCTGTGTTCGTCTCTTTCAGTTTATATTTCTACTATCATTAGTAATAAAACAATTAAGAAGCTTGTAAAGCAAGAAAGTGGAAACCAATGTCCTGGTACTTAGTATGGGCATAATCACTTGGTTAGTTGATTAATAAAATCATATACTTTTGGATGAAGTTGTGTGGTTGTAGTAGCGAAGGGTGCTAAAAGTTTAGAATTGTAGTTTCTATTAGGTACTTCATTAAGATTATTTTGTGTTCTCTTAATTAATAGCTAAAATGATGGTGAAGGTAATAAACAAAGGGAAAGCTAGAGAAGAACCTGAGATATTTTATCAATGACAGGATGGAAGAATTCATGGTATGCTCCAACGCCCATAAAAGATGTGAAGTGCTGCTTTGAAATTCCTGATTCTGTAATAGTTGGAAAGTAATCGACCAGAATATTTTTCACTTGCTTCAATAGTTCAAACTCTGTGTCACATTTCACCAAAACACTCCGGAGATTTGCCAGGCTGCTAAGCAGTGGCGTAATATCATCCCAACTATTATCCTCCATATCCATGCAAAGCAGATGATTACAAGATATGGGGTTCGTTGTTGGGGACATCCAAGATCGAATGATAGAAGGAAAAAGATTACGTGGCAATCTCTCAAATCCGCATAGGGATATATATCCAATGCTTTTTGAGTTTACAATTGAAAAAGGCACTTGTTTCACAACTGTATTTTCTGCAATCAGAGTTCTCAAGGATTCCATTTGCTTTATATCTTTTTCCAATAGGTCAATTTTCGAACAACCAGACAGAATGAGAGTTTTCAAAAATTTCAACTCATATATTTCTGTGGGGAGATTGCTTAGACTTGTACAGTCCTTCAAATTTAGCAGTGTAAGATAGTAGAGACATCGAATAGATTGGTGTACTTTGCGCAATCTTGGACAATATTTGAGAATGAGCTGTTCAAGGCATGGTAGTTCGAAAAAGTCAGGGGTTTCTATCAAGTACTCGGAGTGACTGAGATTAAGGACTTTTAGCCACGTCAAAACCTTCAAGATGATAGTTTTTGATAAAATATCAGTGAAGAAAATGAGAGAAAGAAATGGTTATAAGTGGAAACAAATAATAATTTTGAAAGAAAATGGCGCGTAATAAAAACCTGGGGTTTTTTCCAAACGAATGGAACAAGACTGTGTTTTAAATAAACCGCTATTGCATCTTTCGGATAAAAGTACTTGGATTGGTATTTTGAATAAAACCTTTGCAAACTGACCCATCTCTGTTTCTTATACTCAAAATCTCCAGCTGAACGCAGTGGCACAAACACTGGCCAAGAGTTCCCCTGTGATGAAATGAGCAAAGAAAAACAAATGTACTGAATATGAGAAGCAAACACTTCCAAGAGAAGCTTTAAAAACCATATATAAAGAATGTTCTTACTGAATTATCTGTCCGTGCATATTCATCATCAAACCCTGGTGAAGGTTCCTCTTTTGAAATTTTACGAATAATTTCATTTCCCATTTCTCGTAGCAGTGGATGCATTACTAATTTGTTGTTCTTATTAACTTGTACGAGCCTACGCTCTATAAGAACTCTTATTCCACTATCAGCATCTACTCCACACCCATTTAGGATCTTCGTAACAAAGGCTCTGTCCTTACCATCAAAGCAACGACATATATCAAGGAATAAATCTTTTTCCATTTGATTGCGTAAACCCTTGAAGCCTACTTTCAATTTCCGTTGAATGTTGCCCGGGGGAATTTTCTCTAATTTTAACAATACAGTATTCCATTCTTCTTTTGTTCTTCCAAATAAACTACTTCCGATGACTTCAAGAGCTAGAGGTAGTCCTTCACAATAAGCAACTACTTCTTTTGCAAGCTCGTTGTAATCTTCTTTTGGTTTTGCTTCTCTAAATGCGTGCCAACTAAGAAGCTCGAGGGACTCGTCTGCGTTCATTACCTTCATCAGAAATTTAAAATTTACTAAATATGATCTCAGTATGAAATCAGCTGTTTCTGTAATAATTATTACACTTCCTCCACCGAGGTATGATCTTATTAGGCTTATTATTTGATGAGGGTCAGTGTCAGCCGTATCATCAAGTACAATGAGCATCCTTTTCGCAGAAGGTCTGCGCCGAATCTGACCGCTAGGTGTCTTTGTTTCTAGGACATCTGAATCAACTCGTTCTGCTAATGGAAGATCCGATCTTCTTGCAATAAATTGTCCAATATCTTCAATGAATCTTTTCTCATTGAATGTACCACTAAGTTCATTGTAGATTGCTTTGGCAAGGGTGGTTTTACCACATCCTTTCTCTCCAGTTATCGCTACCGTAAAAACTCCTGTGGAATTACTTTTGATAGTTCGAATCAGATCCTCTACTTGGGATTGTAATCCAACTGGAAATTTAGTAGCAGACAAGACTGGTAAATTAAGAACGGTCTTAACAATTGTGTCCACTAGTTCAGCATCACTCCTTCAAGTTCAATACCAATTATATTAAAAGTCTAGTATTATACTAAAATTAAAGTACAAGCTTAAAATATGCTTGATTGATTAAGTGATTTACCCGTGATTGCTCTCATCCCATCCAAACAAATTTGCAGCTTTGGTGAGTGCGTGACTCCATCTGGACATGGCATCCTCCAGTTGTTCTCCTGAGAATGTTTGCTTTGCAGTTGCTTTCAAAGCTTTCCCGAAATCACCTTTCTGAAGACGTACATCAGATGGCTGAATTTCGTAATAAACGGGCAGAACATGTCGGCAATAAGTTTGGTGGCATTGGATGATTTGTTGAAGCTGATTAAGGCACCAAGCAGATTCAGAATAGCTTTTGGTGAAAACAACAATTGCTACCCGACACACATTGAGAATAGGTTCTTGGATGTCCGTTGACTTCACTGCATTTTCATGGTGGAGGAAAGTGGTGAAGCCAACAGCAGAGAGGACAGAATCGAGATGAGAAACAAATTTCCTTTGGATGTCTTCTCCACTAAAGTTTATCAGCACGTCGTACATCCCTGGGAGTTTGGATGATGAAGACGCGAATTCCATGGGAGGAATTGGTGAGTTCAACTGTTAGAAGAAGAGAAAGCACACAACACAGTGAAATAGATGATCTGAACAGACACAACCATTCAAAGACGTTATTTCAACACCATGAAGTTAACTTTACTTTTATTTTATATAAGAAAGCAAGAATGCAATTATATAATCTTGACGGACACAAACATTAAAAGTAAGCCAAGATTAAGGTTTTTTGTTTGGTTGGGGGATTAGATTTGAGATGATGGATTTGAAGGGATTTGAGTGGAATGTGTGTTAATGGTTGGGTTGTTTGGAGGTTATAAAAGTTTGAAAATGATTTGATAGATGTTATAGATTTATTTTTATTTTTTTAATCGGTATATTTCTGAAATTATTAATTTATGTTGATAATCAATTTAATAATTTTATATTTAAAAGAAAATAAACTGTTTTTAAGATGAATAAAAAATATTTTCTCTCCTCACTTTCATCTTAAATATTGAATCAAATAAGGAAACAAAAATATTTTTTTTTTCAATTGAACATTAAGTACTCATGTTTTCATTGATGAAAAAAAAAATAGAAAATAATATAATATGTATATTATACTTTTATTATTTTTTTATAAAGTAAACAACTTTTATTTATTTAATTATTTTATGTCAATGATATAATTATGAATAGATAGATTGTATTGAGTATGGATAGATAGAAGTGAGATTAATTATATTATAGTTGTTGTCTTGAAAAAAAAAAGGAAAGTATTATAAATGAAAAAATATATATATAATTATTGGAATGAATTATTTAAAGAATTATGGTTCAATTAAGAGAGGTATAAATCTGTTTAATTTTCATATATAATATATATTATTACAATAAGTATACATTAATGCTAATAATTATTTCTTGTTTATATGGGTACCACCTCATTTGTAAGGGTTATTTCGTAATTTCAAGTTTCATCCCTTCAAATCCCTTCACATGATCGAAGATGTCATCATGCAAATCTCTCCTCATCCATCATCCTCTCAAATTATGTCAACCAAACAGCCTTCATTCCCCAAATTCATTCTCTTGAACAGTAAATCTTCTCAAATCAGTTCAACCAAACGGGCACTAATACTTTTTTTAGTCATGGAAGCGCATTAAGACCACTTCAGAACATTTTCTACTTTAGCCATTTAAGAAATTAGACCAGCACCCACTTTTAACCGTATCCACAAAATATTATGTTTCTATTTATGTTCTTTTCACATTTCACATAAATCTTTGTTGACTCTTTTTGGCAAGTATACCAAGTCAAGAAGTAATATAGAGAAATAAGTACGAGTGTTGAATCCACAGGGAATGGTATTAATCGAGCCTCAACTAGTGTAGTAGCTTAAGCAAAATGCAGTTAAAGGTTTGATTCAGAACAGATTACAAACAGTAATGGGTTGTCTAAAATAAAATGTAAAACAGAATATAAATGCAGTAATGGGGAGACTATCTTGGGATTGAATTCATTAACTCACCTATTTGTATTCTTAACCATAAATCATTAATAAAGCATGTTCATCCTATGACTTTGCACAAATAAGATTCATTCAACCCGATTCCTCGTGTATTGAAATTCATAGGTCCTCTTGCATGATACTGTTCTCCAGCGTTCATAGAGGGTGAACCCGCATTATGCGTAGTTGCTGTACGCAACCATTACAATGAAACCCATCCCTGGTGTTGCATTGTAATGGGTACTTTATGATTTCCAACCCTTAAAACTACTTTCCAGTTAATTTTAAGATTTTAAGTTCAAGAAACAGTTGCGCAATTGCTTCAAGCTTTAAGCACACATAGAAAATACAGTCTGAATAGCTCATGCATTATCAAGAAGAACAACAAGAATACAAAGTGTGAGGAAATTACATTCAATCCCAAAATAGATGCAAATTAGTTACACATTGAAGCCATGAATACAATGGAATTTCTTCTGCAGGGCACTATTCTCCACTGTAGCCGCCAGCCAGCCTCCTGTTCAGTGAAGATTCTGTCCTCATTTATACCTCCTGCCAATTTTAGGTTATCGTGCCATTTTCAGACTTTAGTGACGTCTAGCTCAATCTGAATTTAACGCTTAAGCAATTTATCACTAACAGTACGCTCTTCTCTTTTGTATTTCTTTAACCACTATATTGTCTTTCTTTTCCAGCTCATCTCCTCTGGTTCTTCTCAATTCTTCTTGAAATCCTTCTCCTTATCAATCTGGAGTCATAATGCACTTTTCATTAATTACTAGTCACAATATATACATTAAATGCTTGCTCTCAACACCAAAGTATTAATTTATCCAGAATTTACAGCTTGAAAGCACTGAAGTATGGCCTTTATCAATCTTCTTAAGACAAATCTTTGAAGAGGCCACTGTAAATCCTTATATTGACTCTGAATTGTAGGTTGTTGATCTAGTATGTATAAATTAATGAAAAACATGAATGTTGTGTGCGTTTACGTTTGGATATTGTTGATGATGATTTAAGGATGAACATCGTCACTGTTCGTTTTGCCTAAATATGAGAAAAGAAAAGGAAGGATGGTGTGGTAGTTAGTCCCACGGACGAGCTGAAATTAAAGTGGAAAAACAGTGGAAAAAGTTATATTTCCACCATTTAATTATTGTCTTTTGCTGCAGATGTGTAAGAAATGTCATATTTCATGTTTTGAAATCCACCATAATTAGTTTCTTACCTTCTATTTGCATTATAATCTTTCATAAGTTTTGTTATGTTTACAAAGAAATGTTAAACCTGGTAAGGAATATGATTTCATTTAACGAATTTTGGACAGTATATTTTTGTGTTTAAACTTTTCATCTAACGAAAATTTTGCTCTGCAGAGAATTTGCTGATAACAAATGATGTTTTGAAAATTGCTGATTTTGGACTTCCTAGAGAAGTGCCATCGATGCCTCCATGTACTCAATACGTTTCCACACGGTGGTAAGTCGTATTCTTTTACACTACAAAAAAAATTGAAATTACATACGGGCAAAATCCGTATATAATAGCCAAAAATCTGTATGTAATCATTTTACATACGGATTTACATATAGATAAAAATCCGTATGTAAAATACAGATTTATTCTGTATGTAACGAATATTGTTTAAAAAATTTATTTAAGTTTTTTTTTTTCTTTTCAATTTTATTACTATCTTTATATTTTATTTTTAGTATATTTATTTTTTAGAATTATTTTTATTATTGTTTTAGTTAGTTTTATTAACATTATCAATATTATTAACAATGTGTACCAGGTGAGATTCGAACCCAAGTCCCACATGTTAACCTACCACTAAACCAGAGCAACATTATTGTCATAATATGATCATTAACATTCTTATTATAATTATTGTTATTAGAATTATTGTAATTATAATTTCTATAATTGATAATAATACTAATATTAACATTATTAATAATATTTATAATATTAATAATAATAATAATAATGATAATATTACTAATAATAAAATTAATAATAACAACAATAATATTTTGTTAATAATATTATTAATAATAAAAGCAATTTTATTTAAATATAAATAATATTAATAATATCTAGTAATAATAT
>Ga0209489_109164_pt1 | contig 12597 bp, 7 predicted proteins | sample SiratrowhiteBW_FD_187527 | JGI IMG/M metagenome (GOLD analysis project Ga0209489, IMG submission 187527) | Root nodule microbial communities of legume samples collected from California, USA - Siratro white BW (SPAdes) (version 2) | ecosystem: Host-associated > Plants > Roots > Nodule | place: USA... | reverse complement strand
GCCCAAATCTCCTTCATTTAATTCCTTCATCAGCCCATATCAAATTAAGAACGTGATTAGGCTTCAATTCAATCTTAGACTTTGTTTGCGCAGTCAAAATGTCTTGAATTAGCCCAATCAATGCCTTTTTCAATTTTTGGGCCCTTGACCTAGTGATTGGTCCACTTGGAATTTGCAAAGCATCCTTTGAATTATTTATTTGTGTAGGTGCTTGAGGTTGATTAAACTTCAGCTCTTGGTTCTCATCACCCTTCCTTTATTCGAATTTGATTATTACCACTTTTGAGCTATATTTTTGAAAGTATATTAGATCCATAAAGTTCATCTAACACATTATCTAGTATAGGAATGCTATGCTATATTTGATAGTTACATTGTTGATAACGCTACAATCATATGAGCTTTCTTTATAACAAATAGGCACGAAACAAGAGCTCATACTTAGTCTTACCCATTCATATGAGCTTCTACTTGTGCTTTGACCTCCTTAGTTTCTTTCAAATTGGCTTTATAGGCTTATTTATTTAGGTAGGTTGAGCCTAAAATGAGGTCTATACCTATCAATGATGGTATTTTGAGTGGTGTGTCTTTAAAAAGTTCATTGAAATCTTTCAAAATTTCATCCAAGCCAAAGTTAGTAGAGGGAGAAGATGAATTAGAAGATAGGCATAAATCCTTAGGAAAAATAAGATATAATGGTTTTTGAGATAAGATTACTTGATTTACTTTCCTTTTTTTTATTTTTCTCTTTTTAGGAAGGTCTCCAATTGGGCCATGAATGGGGATCCAACACATGAAAAGAAAACTCAAGAAAAAAGTCCACCACATGAAGAAAAAGCTTGAAGAAAAAAGTCCCATGTCACTTAAAAAGCCTTTTCAAGGCTATTTTTGATTTGGAATTTTTTTTAACACTAGTTGTAACATTTTATTTTTAGTCCTACATCTCTTAGGATAAATATGCAAGTCATTTATATACATAACCTCTTGCTCCATGTAAAACTCATTTTTAAATTGAATAAGATTTTATTTTCTTATAAATACTCTCTTGTTCTTCAAAGGTCATAACGAGAGTAATTTTCTCCCAAGTTCTTCTTTAGAAAACCTTCCTTGAAAGAAAAGAACTAATTTTCTTTTAGAAACGTGGTGAAAGGTTAAGAATTTTCAATCTCCCATTGGAGTTTCTGCTACAAGGACGGAAGGAGAGTTCATCATTTGGCATTAGGTGTTTGGGTTTTATGATTTTCAAGAGATAAGTTCTTGATCTTTTTTTCCTCTTGTCTTGATTCTTAATTATTTTGAGTATTTTATTTCTTTGTTTCTTTATATGTGCCAACATATTTTTGTTGTTAATTGATTCAATTCATTTGTTTCTTTTTATTGAATCAATTTAATGTTGTTTATAAGGATTTTATGATATGTTTTCTCTTGTGTTTCCTTGTTTGTTAGGTTAGGTCACTTACTTGATATAGTCTAGCTTGAATTTTTTTAAATCTTCCAAGTTTGTTTAGATTATTTACATGTTCCTAATTCCATTAGAAGTATACTAGATTTTTGTTTTAAAATTTTCTCTTATCAAACACATGAATCAAAACTATCTTATGTATCTCTTCTTGTTTGAGTTCTTCATTTTCTAGTAGATTATTAGCAAATTTCTTGTATCATTTCCTTGTTGTTGGAGCTATAGGCTGAAACATATATATATATATATATATATATATATATATATATATATATAGGCAATTTCTTTGGTATTCTAGTTGATTAGTTAGAACTTTTGAATACAATTGTTTGTTGATTTTGGTAACTAGAAAAATCTTTGAGTTGGTTCTTAAATTTGAGAAAAACAAAGGCATTGTCTCATAAGAAGAAAACCAAAGCAAAGTAGGAGAAAAAAAGAAAAATAAAGCAAAGTAAAAAAGAAAAGAAAAATAACTGATTAAAACAATGCTTTTTGATGCAAAATTTTACATCTAGTCACTCTTTTGACTTGACTTGTGTTGTAGAAAACATAATAGAGTGAAAAAATTATTTAGTCCCAAACTTGAATATACAATTTGTCATTTACTTTTTTTTAGGAATTTCTTTGTTGTTCCTATTTCTAAATTTGTCTTTAATTTTTGGTTGTCACTATTTTTGGAATTATTTGAGTATTGAAAGTGTTATGAGAGGCCTAAGTGTCACTTATACTTTCACATTAAGACATAATCTAATTTACATTTTTTTCGAGTTTTACTTTCTTTAACTTTATGTATGTTTCACTAGAAGATAAAATTGTGGCAAAAATTAAGTCTCCTTTCAACGTGTTTTAGAGGACTTCATTATCATCTAAACAAGGGTCGTGCACACATACTTGAAAATTTTTGTAAAATGTTGTCACTCCTTTTGTGTGAAAACCTTTCAAGGTTTAAGAAAATATTTTTATAAAAATGAGTGACCATTGTCATCATTCTAGTATACATGGAATTAGATATTAAGAGCTATGTTCAAAGATGAAATTAGAGATATAAAAGACTCGTTGAATGAATATTGCTATCTAGAATTTATTGTTAATATGATAATGAACACACCAAAAATATACCTTTTTGTATTGTATTAGGAAAAGTCCTCTTTGATTCTCTAAAATAATTCTAAAACAAATAAATTGTGTAGATCTTGATGTATTGAATTCCTTTTAAAATATAACTTTTAGTTGTAAAAGTCTAATACTAAATAATTTAAGTACAAAATGAAAAAGTCTAATAACCATAACCATTACATATATTTTTTTAGTTATCACTACAAGAAAAGTTGCTTTTAGAAACTAGTTTATTAGTATCTAAAATGATAGAATTGGTCACTAACTTAATTAGAGACTGATTTAGAATCTAAGCATAAAAAGTGGCTAAAACCTTAGTAGCTAATTCTAGAAACCAATTTTATTGAAACCAATTTATTGACCAATTTTATTGAAACCAATTTAGTGACTAATTTTTATTAAAACCAATTTAGTGACCAATTTCACTGAAACCAAATTAGTGACCAAATATATAAATAGCAAAAAAAGGTCACTATATTGGTCTCTAAATAATGATAATATCATTGAATGTGATATCATATTTTTTTCTTTTTAAAATAATTTAAAATAGAAAAGTTTTTTTTTTTCTTTTCCTTTATACCATACATGATATCATCAAAGTCTGACTACTTAATGCAAACATTAAAATCCTCAATAAATCGAAGTGAGGAACTTAAAACGATAAGCAACTTAAAAACTAAGCAACACAAGAATTTACAGAATATTGATTCGCACTGCACTGATATTAAAAGGCACTATAAATTCAACATGATACCATACTCAAAAGCAAGGTCTTAACAACAATGTCATTTACATTGTAACAAATCATCAATTCCATTTATTAATGCATATTAAAATTGAAAGCAAAATCCAATCACTAATGTAGCTTTTTCTTTTTCTCATTGGAAATGTAGCTTTTTCTTTTTCCCATTAGACCACGTACTTCTTCCTCTCCTGCAATGTAACGTACAAATCAATCTCCACTATAAAAATAAAAAGAAACTCCAAATGACTATTGTCAGAGGCTTGTACAACAGAAAAAGAGAAGTCATTGTCAAACAAAAAGTTCCATTAAAGCCTTAAAGAGTAATGAACTATGGAGCAACAATTTACAACATAACGAACAAGCCTTTTCCCACTACATAACGAACGAGCAACAATTTAAAATACATCCTTATTTCTTCTAAATGAATGGTTTATAGGCAAAAATTGACGATGGGAATCAAACCAACAAACTTTCCGACCACTTTTCAATCTAAAAGCCTTTGATTGGTTCATACAATATGGACATGCTAATCTCCCTGATGTACTCCAACTCGACAACATTCCATATGCAGGAAAATCATTAATAGTCCACATTAATGCAACTTTCATCATAAAATTTTGTTTTCTTAAACTATCGTATGTCAACACTCCATTCCATAATTGCTTTAGCTCATCAATCAATGGTTGCAAATAAACATCTATTTTACCTTTTGGATTATGTGGCCCAGGAATAATCAATGTCAAAAACATAAAAGGAGTAGTCATGCATAATTCTGGAGGAAGATTGTAAGGAGTGACAATTATCGACCAACAAGAATAAGGTGGATTCGAATTATTAAAAGGTAAAAAACCATCAGAGCATAAGACCAACCTTACATTTCTTGGTTCACCTGCAAATTCAGGATTCATTTTATCAAAATGTTTCCAAGCTTCACCATCAGATGGATGACACAACACCCCAGTTCTCGTCTATTTTCATGATGCCACCTCATATGTGGAGAAGAACTCATGGAGGCATATAATCTCTTAAGCCTAGGAATGAGAGGTAAATAATACATTCTCTTAATAGGAACCTCCTTGTATTTACCTCTACCAACTTCTTGTATCTGAAAACATGGTTTATGACAAAATTTGCATTTTTTTAACTGTATTTCTTCATCAGTGTAAAATAGCATACAACCATCAACACAACAATCAATTTTTTTTGCAGTTAAACCAAGTTTTGAGACTAATTTTTTGGCCTTATAGAAATCTTTAGGAATAAGATTACCACTAGGATGGCTCTCTTTCATAAGGGCTAATGTTTGATCACAAGATCTTTGAGACATGTTTTCCTCTGATTTAATTGTCAAAAATCTAACAGCAAAAGATAATTCAGTGTGATTATTACATTCAGGCCATAATGGTTTTTGGGCAACATCTAATAGTTCATAAAATTTTTGAGCTTCTATATTTGGAATCTCATCAATACTTGGAGAGTCATCTATTTCTTAATCATGATCCATTTCATACTCTACACCAACATCATAAACCATGCTCTCAAATCTATTGAGGTGTCCCTCCTGTGTACTGAAAATATCAGGATTAATATCTACACATATGTTTGGGTCACTTTCTCCATGACGTATCCAATACCAATATCCAGGAATGAATCATTTCTTATAAAGATGAACTTTAACTTCTTCAAAATAGAAGAACTTTAGATTTTTGTATTTAGAACAAGGACATCTTATTTTTCTATTTGACAAATTCCTTCCCATGCATAAGACACAAACTCATCTAATCCTTTTAAAAATGCTTCATTATAACAGAATGCATCATTCAATTATAAAAGAAAGTCTTATACGTAATTTATTTGAGAATAATAAACTATATCCCCAAAATTTACATTCTAATAGATATTTTATTTAGTTGTTGGTATAAAGATATATCTATTAAATAAAAGATATTATTAATTTTATGTATATCAATTATTTGTTATAATATGATGTGAAAGAAAGGTGAGTTGTGATTGGCAATTTGCAAAGTTGCAATAAATGAGAAGGTGAGCGTTGGCAGAAGCATGTCACTAGCAATAGGAGCAAGACACATGTACTATTTGATTATTTATATAATATATTATATATTATAAAACAATCCAATCCAATTAAATATATTATAATTTTAATTTATTATTCATATATGTCTTAAAAAATAAATATAGAAAAAACATAATATTAAACTTTTTTTTCTAGTCTTTTATCTAAATATTCTTTTGAACGTATTTAATATAAGTAGAAAAAAAAAGTATTCCCGTGCCAAAGAAATTTACAAGCTAAATATTTGAAGTATTCCCGTGCCCTTATCCTTCACTTTAGTGCTTGAAGAACCTGAAATACATCATCAAAAATATTATTAAATGAGCAATTATCAAAATAAATAATACAAGTCATGTGAGATCACACAAAAAATGAACCAATATAGATCTGTCACCTCTTCAATTTTAATTCTATTATAAAATAATCATTCTAGAAATTCTATCTTTAAAATTATGCACTGATAATAACTTAATAGAAACTCTATGGAATCATATAATCTTCTAATATTGATAATTAACTAATAATATAACACCATTCACCATTCACCATGTTTTAAGATTAATAACCTTGTGTACTTATTTATTAGTTTTAAGTATACTAAAAACAACAATTTGATAATGATGTTAATAATAATGAGAAATAAATGACGATGATGATGAAGATTAAATAATAAAAAAAATTGACATGAAACTATGGATTTTATTCTGACCTATTATTAAGAATAAAAAAAGCACTTGTATATAAGCAAACTTCTCCATTGTTCTATACTTTGTATGTTTGTTTTGTTCCCTACCCTGTTCTTCTCTCTCCCTCCTTCAAAAAATAAAGTTCCAATTTATAGAGCTTCTCTTTGGGAAGAGCACCCCAAAACAAATTATCTCAAAGGTGACTTTGCTTGCAGTGTTTGCCATATTAAACCTGTTCACTGTAACACCACTGTCATACCCTTTGTTCAGATACTTCATTCTTATATTAGTTTCCTTGTAGTTTATTTTTCTACACCTGTTCTGATTCTTCATTCTTATATTAGTTTCAACACATACAACAATAATTTTTAGTTTTTGGTAAATTAGATCTGCCTTTGAGTAGCTAAGCTTACATGAAGATTTTTGAATCTGCCTTTGAGTAGCTAAGCTTACATGAAGATTTTTGAATCTGCCTTCCACCAGAACCCTTGTCATTGGTTACGGAATAGGCAGAAGTAGTCGTTTCTATTTTTGCCTAAAACTTGAGTTCAGTCTTCGCTGCTATATTCAATTTGTAGTATATTTTATATCTCTTTTGGATTACCACGACAATGGTGTAAAGTATCTACTAGTTTTGCTGAAATACAACCTATTCTGGGTCTCTCCTCCAAAGCAAGTTTTCTTCATTCTCAAAGTTTGAATTCAAGACTTGTTGAGGGATCTAAATCCAACTCCACTTGAACCATGGTCGTGAAATCACTCAAATACGAACTCAAGAATTTTATTTTTTTTTAAATTATAAAATGCAACTTCTTAATGCATGATTGATTTCCTACTAACTTTCTTGTTTTAGAAATTGTTTCCTCAGCGATAAACTTCCCATCCCAAATCTATAAGTTGAGAGATTTTCTCTTATATTCTCTTTTTCTAGAAAACTAGTCAACACTTTCAAATATGTTCAATAGAAGACAAACAAAATTTAGAAAACAGTAAACGAGCAAGACCTCAGTTTCACTGTATTAGTAATAAAAAGAAGAGCTTAATACCTAAACACTTGTAATCTAAAATAGTTTTACACCATCAACCAACCTCAAATCATCATTAAAATAACTTTCAAAATTATCACGGACAGTGATTTGACAGTGTAAAATACACGATCAATGCATAATCTCTAAAAAGATAAACATATACATGAATAAAATGAAAACCAAGATACCTAAAATTTTCATCTTTATCCTTATCCTGGCCAAGTATTTGATCCTTGGATGCTACACGCTGCCTTCCCCGCATGGGAAAACGATGGATAACTTTTCCAAAATATACTTCCTCTTAACAAATTCAATTGGTTATGCGGGACATGAATTTTAAATGCGAGTTAGATTTTCCGCAATGTCCTCTCTATTCCATGTCTATGGCACCTACACCTCTCTCATTCATTGGAGGAAACAAAAGTACCAAAAAAACAAATAAGGACACAATAAATGAAGTAAATGTCTACTATAAATCCACTCAAACACTTCCTATCTTTCAAGTGTTTTTCTAGCAAGTAACAACTAATAGCGAAGCAACAACCTTACAATACTATACCACCAGTAATTTTGAAGATCACATCTGAATTGGTAGAACAAAACAAAGTAAAATGACTACAATAACCAAATCTGTAGAAGGTTAGATTAGAAATTTTGAATGAAAAAAGTAGAGACTAGAAATTACTTGACCTTCAACAGCAGTTAAGAGAAAATATTGTCAGAGCTCCATTTTCAGAATCTGCTCCAACAATTGAAAATGTCTTCAACGAATGCGTTTGATTAGAGAGTTAGATGTTTGAGATCTGCAGCAAAGAAAGAGTGAGATTGAAGGTCAAGAGAGAATGAGATTGAAGGTCAGGAAGATTAGGGTTCACAGAAAAAGATTATATAATGAAATTTTAGGTAAAATATAATTTTTACATAATGATTATTTTTGTCACTAAATTAGTCAATATAGTGATTAATATTTTTTATCTCTAAATTAGTTGTTAATTAATGATTTTTTTATAATAGTTATTTTTTGTCACTAAATTAGTTAGTATAATAAATAATTATTTTTATCTCTAAATTAATTATTATTTAATGATTTTTTTTAGTGTATAGATAACTTGTAATCACTTTTGTATTTATATATTTTCAAGTGGATGCACACTAAATATTTATCTTACTTAATAGAGAAGAGAATTTATTAATTTATAGTTTTGTGTTTGTTGTTTTTTTCTTCATTTTTTTCTTGTGTTTCGTTCACTTTTACTCATTTCTTCAATTATTTTTAGGTTCAATTTAATACTAGATACACAATAGTTTTTTATATTAGCTTATTTTAAAATAATTTATAACTTTTATATACTAATGTTTATGAAAAATTTATCTAAACTATCTAAATCACTAAATAAATTTTCAGTAACATGAGTTATTAAAAGAAAACAAAAGAGAACATGAAAGAGAGCAACCGAAAATAAAAGTACTAGTAGTTTAAACAAAATTTCTAAATATTTCATAAAATCTTTATTAAATTTTTTATCTTTTTAAAAGAAATAAAACATATATATAATTATTTAATTATTATAATTTTAAAAATTGCTCCAAAATTCTCTTCATAATCATATATGATGACTCATTTGATTTTTCCCTGACTTATTTTTTTCCTTCTTTCGCACAGATTTTTTTTTTTCAAAGATGATTCTATTCTACATCACTAAACGTACTACAAATTTTAATAGAGATTTAAATCTTTGAATTTTTTCAAATGATATTTTTGAAGAACTCAACTAAACCCTGGTCCACTCTATGTAGACCATCTTATTGTTCATGACGGAATTCTCGAGAACCAAGTTTTGATATTTATTTTCTATTCCTGGAAAATAGGTTATAATTTATTTGTCTAAGCGTATTTTTTATTTTTATCATATAAAGTTATTTATATTGTTCTTACTTTTTTAAATTAATAATATATTATTATTAATATATTTTCATACAAGTTTTTTAAACTACCCTTAACAATGTATTTAAATATTTAATAATTTTATTTTGCATTATTTTAAAATTTTTATTTTAACATAATATTTTAATTTCTATTAATTAATTTTATATATTAAGTTATTTTATTTTATCATTAAATTTATTTTAAATTTGATTCTTTATTAAAAAAACCCAATAACAAAATAAAAATAGAATTTATTATTATTAATATTACTTATTTTTTTTTTTAGTTATTTATTAATTATATTTTGGTATTATTTTATTGAAATAAGGTGAAACCAAAACCGAATTTTGCTGTTATATAGAGGTCATGATGATAGGTAAAGAAGTTTACTTTTGGTGAATAAAATGAATAGAAAATATAGCAATTTAAGAAATTCTTAAATCATTACTCATAAGCACAATCTTTTGTCTATGGTATTGATTCCTTTTTCACTAATTATACTATGACTATAGTGACAAGTTGAAGAATGCCATTAATCATTACCAAGTCAATAATATAGCAACGACTCTGAAATCGCTAGCTAGCTTCCACACATTTCCATTTTTCACACAAATCATTCAACATCGAGCACTTAACTATCTACGTTCAACTTAGAAGAAAAAAAGACAACTTCATCAAAATCAAAATGGAAAGCGTTAATTAATGGTAGTTGAAAATGCTGGTAGGTGGGGGATCTCACATGTCTATGAAAAAGGCAAAAAATAAAATAAATAAATAACAGAAGAAAATGTTGCCTAATGGTCCAGGTTGCTCCACCTACATGCCCACAACGATGTAACATCATGCCACAGGGTTAGTAATAAAAAAATTCCATTCAGAATATTTCTAATTTATACGTGGAAAAATAAGCATACAATATGTTACGACAAAATAATTCTCTTTAACAAAAATGTTTAGAAAACAATTCATATCATTTTAGATTTCTGAAGAAATAAAAATACAGAATGAGAACAAAAATATTTAATGTCCAAAACTGATCATGGATAATAAACAGCACGACACTAATTTACACAGACAATGAAATGCAGAATTGAGACAGCAAAATTCCATGAAATGCTCTCTACAAGATGAAACTGATATATAGTAGAGCATTTGAGCAAGTGCAATGCATCATTATTACTGTAACTACGTGGTTCGTTTCTTCAATCACTTAGTATAACCTAGGAACTGCACGGGGCTTTGCGATCTAAGCTGTTCATAGAACCTTCTGATGAAATCCTCAGCCTGATCATCCACACGATCATTTCCAATTTCTTCACTTTCATCCAATGCAGAATAATTGGACACTCTCACAGAGAACGGTGAGAGAAGAGGGCTCTTTTTTTCTCCAGGAACAAATATGTTGTACATATATTCTGGGGTTTTGGGCACGGTAACCACACCCTTAGGCACATCACTTTCAACTTCGAATGAAAAACGGTGTTCGTCATCGAGAACTTGAGGGGTATGAATGCAGGGAAAGTTAAAATGGTGCTTGCGCTTTGGCATGTGGAAGGAAAGAGGATTTGGACTATTGCTGCATGAGAATTCATAATGCACCCCTAAGCCACCTCGTGTCACGCTCTCAGGGTTCTTGTGGTGGTGGTGGTGGTGATGTGATGACATGAGATTGCTTAGAGATTTTCTCACGTTCCCTTTCTTCATCATCAAGTTCATGTCCATGATCATCTTTCTTTTTGATATAAGACCCTTCCTTATCATGAAGAAGGTTACCCTCATCACATTCCATAATCTCTTTGCTACAACAGGAGAATGTGCCTCCATTTCTCGAACTATATAATTACAATAATAATGAATACGTTTGCAACTAAGTGAAGAGCTAAAACATATATGTAACTATAGTGTTTATGAAAAGGAAATAGAGAAGAGAAGGGTTTCTTGATTCTACTACGAGGCTTTATGCACCTCGTAGAAGAAAAGAGAACCCGGTGTGAGAAAGTGGAAGGTGAAGAGAAGATTATATAGTGGTTCGTTTTAATTTTTTTATAAATATAATCAATGACAAGAAAGTGGGTGAGGTTTTCAAATAGACACAAAGAAACGCTCCTATGCGTTCCATTAAGTTTAGAAAATGTGAATTAAGGATATTAAATAATGGAGGGGGTTTTTGTGGAAATAAAATTAAGTGTTGAAATGAACAAGTAGTTGACGTGTTCAATTGAAGTACAGCTAGAACACACCGTGTTAGGGATTATTAATAGAGAAAATTCAACGGCTAAAAACCATGATCTGGCTAAAACACTGAACAGCCAACAAGGGACCCATTGGTTGTGTCTTTTTTCAATGACTAGGAAATTAATCGTTGGTCATGGACAAGAAAAAGGTGGGAAGCTTCATTGAAGTATGAACCTTGAAGCTCAAAAAGCAACCCAATGTTGGGGACACGTGCCCCTTAGTGTATACAAGTGTTCCCTCACAACCCTTCCTTATGGATTAAGTGATTAACTATGGAAGGTTCAGAAGGGGTTCTTGCCCTTCCTCTTTTGGCTAAACCTTTTTTGCTGCCACGGAGACACATGTGACAAAGGATTTAAGAACATAATTTGTTTGTCCTCAATAATTTACTTATTAGTTCGTATAATGTTCTCAAATAAGTGCTTCCACGCGTCTAGTACTACACTTTCTAGTTACTTTCCTAGACTACATCATATATCTGTTTTGGTTCTTCATATATTCACAAGTAAATTAAACAGAATTTCGTGGTTACGCGTTGTTACATGTTTTATGTCAAAGTGCAATGCATTGTGCGAGTTTTTCAAAGTTCAGTTTGAATCCAAAGAAGTATAAATTAGAAAATAAGTTATAATGTATGTATGTATATGTATATTTATGTAAAGAAAAGGAAAATACGTGGGGGTTGGGTTGTACAAGCAATCGATTTACGTTACGTTTTGTAATTAACTATCAACGTTGTATTAAATTTAGTAAGATATTTTGTTATGGTTTCAATTATGATTTGTTTGATTAAAATGTGAGTAATAAAACTGAAGATTTGTGTTAGATATGAACAGACAAAATGGCTACTAAAAATTACTATTTATCTGCACCGGAATAAGTCTGGAATTTTAAAAAATGCACGTAGGATAACTGTTCTCTTTCTTACTTTGAGAATTTTGGAATTACACTTTGACTCCATTTCACATTTTGAAAGATAGGATTACTAGTTTAACCCTTATAATTTTGAAATTACACTTTAACTTAATTTCACATTTTTTGAGATGAGAAAAATAGTTCAAACATATGCGTAATCATATTTCTATATGATGAATAATCAATGCATAAAATTGTAACTGTATGTGCTAAGTTACATAAAAAAAAAACACTTTAAACTGCCTAAATTCATTATTAACACGTATAAGTGTGATCCAAAAACTATAATCTATAAAGACATATGTTAAACTATCCATCATTGTCATTGTTATGAGTTGATGCTCATGATTAACCTATAACAATTACTGTATCTACATTGGTTCAGTAAAACAGAAAAAAAAAAAAAAAA
>Ga0209489_109162_pt1 | contig 12602 bp, 8 predicted proteins | sample SiratrowhiteBW_FD_187527 | JGI IMG/M metagenome (GOLD analysis project Ga0209489, IMG submission 187527) | Root nodule microbial communities of legume samples collected from California, USA - Siratro white BW (SPAdes) (version 2) | ecosystem: Host-associated > Plants > Roots > Nodule | place: USA... | reverse complement strand
TCAAACATTCTCCCAAAACATTCTAATTTGAACAAGCATTCTAATGATATAGATAAACATTCAACACATATTGTTCTTCCATTTCAAAGAAGATAAAAACACACCTCTTGTAGCGTAGTGGTGATGTCAAAACCGAACCCGCAGTGGTGATGCCAAAACCAACAACACAAACAAACCTAAATCGGCCAAACGAACCCTACCAAAATCACAAAGCACAAACAAATGCTCAATACAATAACAATATCAGTAAAAGCAAAAGAAAATGGAAGAGAAAGAATGGCGCACAACTTCAAACCAAACGAAGCAACAACGGACTTGAAATCGAAAATAAAACCGTTCAAACCGAAGCTCTCGAAAATGCGAACAAGGGGAAGCAAAATGGAGTAGAATGAGGTGCAAATGGAGGTCGAAAAGTGCAGGAGAAGACGCCAGAACAATGCCTGGAAGAGTTCGCGCGCAGCGGAGAAGAAGAAAAGTGAAGAAAAAAAGGCGCGTTTGATATAAAATAGATGCACCACGTCGGTTCTGGCTTCCCAACCGACGTGGTGCATGCCCTGAAATTTAAAAAAAATTACTGTTAACACACCACGTCGGTTACAAAGCCCAAAACTGACGTGGTGTATGCCCTAATTTTACCCCTTTTCCCCAATTTTTCCCAATTTTGTCAAACATAATTCACCACGTCAGTTATGAGGCCTTAGCCGACATAGTAGAGAAAAATCCCACGTCGCTTATGGCCTCTTAACCGACGTGGGATTCACGCGCCCCTTACAACTTTTAAAAATTTGAATTTCTTTTTTTTATAAATAGGTCAATGACGGTTTGTTTGTTCCAACCGACGTGGGATTGTTCATTTATTTACAAAAATGCCACCGCGTTTTTGACTACGTCGTTTACCTCTCTAACCGTCATAAAAAGTAGACGTTAAAGCCTATTTTTCTACTAGTGATTTAATAAATTTGAAAATGCCAAATTGTTTTAGCCTAAAATGTTTATGAGGTATTAAAGATTGTAGTGAAATGTTGGAAAGTCCCACATCACCTCCTCTATCTGTCCATGTTTATAAAGTATTAGAGAGTTATTTTTAGATTTAGAATGAACCAATTATTTATAAATATCTATGGCTGATTAGTCTTATATCTTATGAAACAAAAGTATAATTAATTATAGAGATTATAGTCATTAATAAAACTTTAAAAAAATATTTATTAATGATACTTGAAATTGATTGAAAAATATATAAATTTTAAAAATAAAATAATAGTAATTAAAATTAAAAATAATAAAATAGTTAATTAAAACTTAAAAAATATACATTTCATACACTTAAATTAATTAATATTAAAACATAAATTAATTATGAAATATAAGCTATATTTTAAGATTTAATTTTTAAAATATTTTAAGTGTTAAAGAACGGTACGATTGGAAAGTGAGCAAATAAGAAAATTATCCTTATATTTATATTAAAATTTAATATATCTAATACGTTTCTTTATTATATATTATTATTTTATATTATTATTATTATTATAATTATTATTTATAATTTTATTATTATTAAATTTATATTTATTTTTTAAATTAAGTTTAAATATTATTATTTTATAATTTTAAGTAATTATTAGAGATAAAGAAAGAGAGGGTAAATAAGATTTTTATTATTAAAAACAAAAAGTACACGTGACACAGTTGTCGATGTCTATTTATTATGGTACTTTTACGCATATCTCGAAACATGGTAAAATCATTTCGAAGAGGAAGAAATAAGGAAAGGGAAGCTCATGCGTTATTTATTGTGCTACAGTCTTCTGGGGTGCGGTGACCTGTTCTTGGTTCTTCTTCATTTCAATTCAGCCTCACTCATCTGAGATCCATATTTGTGTTGCCTGGTGGTGGCGATTGGTTCATTTTGGTATTAATAGTTTTTTTTTCTTTGGAAACCAGATCTATCTTCCTCTTTTATCAATCTATGAAATATAAAATGAGTTTAAAAGAAGTCCTACATTGCATGCATAAGAGCTGATAAAGAAAAAGACGCTAATAAAGAAAAAAACATTGCAGATATCATATCCATATATATGAAGCAACTTTATGTTTGATACCATTTTGTTTTAAGATAAAATGTTACTTATTCTAGCAGGCCTGCGCCAGAGACATATGACGATCAGGTTAAAGTAGCTGAATCATTAACAAAGGTGACCAGTTCTTCCTTTAACTCGGTCGCAGCTTGTGCATCTGGAATCTATATTTGTGTTGCATGGTGATCGCAATTAATTCAGCTTGGTTTTAATGGTATTTTCTTTTTTTTATTGAAAATCAGATCTGTCTTCCTCTTTTATCAATCTATAAAATGGAAGATACTGAACCCTAAGATGAGTTTGAAAGAACTAATTTACTCTTATTTAAGTTTAGGGTTTAGATTAACTCTGTCGAGATAAGAGTTCACAAGATGATGGTTGTCTTTGTGAATCAATAGTTTATAAAAGTTGTAAGTTGTAGCTTAATAATATCAATATTAATGATGAAAGGTCTATAAGCCTAACCTAACAGCTGTCTAATTGTAACTTATGAAACTAATTTACATTTTAAATGAACAAACTTTGACATTATAGAAACAACTTACACAGCAGTGCTTTCATTTCTGATACAAATATTATATTTTTGGTAATGAGGACTGTTTGCATGTGTGTGAATGTCTGAAACAACTTCTAAACATATTGATAAACATATTGATAAATTTGTGCAGTGATGTATTTAGTTAATGGTGCTGTGGGTGAAACACTGATAATATTATGTCATCTCTTCTGCAGTATGCAAAACTGATGGCAGACTGTGTATATTTGAATTTTTATTTGTATTTTAAAAACAAGAAATAACCGTAAAAATGATTTTCTCGGAACAAACAGCCTTAAAAATTATGGGCTCAGTAGTTATTTGAAAGTTCCGTGTACTTTTTCTAATAAACTTCACTTGTTATTTTCTTTGAATCTTAACAGTTTCATGTTTTCTCTTTGTGCACCGATGTATTTAGTTAATGGTGTTGTGGGTGAAACACTCTTTGTATTGATAATATTATGTCATTGAGCGGTCTCTTCTGCAGTATGCAAAACTGATGGCAGCATGCTTCACATATTCAGATGGTCAAAGCTTGAGATAAAAATGTGCAACTCCAATTCTTAGACAGGTAATCTCATGGTAAATTCATGTTTACAGGCTCTGTGGCTGAGTTGGTTGATATGCTGAGTCAAAATTAATTTGTTAAATATTATCTTATAATTCATTAAAGTTCATTTGTTATTGACAAAGGAAGAAGAAAGCATTATGTCTATTAATTATGTATACAAACTGTTAATCAGATATGAACTGATGTATTAATTGTTCCTGCCATATTACCTTTCTTATTCTGGACTAATATATTGGTTAAATAAGCCTCGTAATACAGTTCATTTTGTGTAGTGTACTGTTTTATCCGGTCACCAGTTCTGTCTTCTTCTTTTATTAATCTATGAAATGAAAGATACCGAATCTTGGATGAGTCTGGAAGAAGTAATTTATTTTATATTTCGGCCGTGGGGTTAGATTAACTTGTGCATAAATGCTTACATCATATACATAATAGTACTTTGGTGGTGTTGTTTGAATTAATTATCCTTTAAATATGTATAGAGAAAGAAAGTAGTTAAAATGAATTGAGTTTCAGTAAACTGTAAACTAAAGTCTGCTTGTAAACTTCATTTCTTGGCAAAGTTAAATGAAGACACTTATAAAAGTTAATGGCTGGCATAAGTCTTGCAGTCCCACATTGCATGCATGTGTTGAAGTGCCACTTATATATGTCGGTCGGATGAGTGTTGCAAAGCCCCATATCATCGGTCTAAATTTTGAAGATTCATGCATTAAGGTAAAGCCAATGGAACACCTGATGTGTTGTCTAAATGTGGTTTGGATATGGAAATTACCACCTGATTTTCTTTATTTAGCTTTATCACCAAATACTGTTGGCATTACATTCTTTTGAAGTAGTTAGTATACTTTTGGGATCTTGAGCTATAGTTTTTCAAAAAAAATAATAAATAAATAAAATACCCGTGGAAAAAATGCCAAATTTGAGAAGTCTTTTTCAGTTGCTGGTACCGTAGATTATTATGAAAGTATTGTGTACTTTTACTTCCTTTTTTTTTTTCTAAAAATTTGTTTGTATAAGAAACAATGTATATGAAAGTAAGAAACAGACCGTACATATCAGAATTTTTGTTTGTCTCTTAAAAACAAAAATGATTTCCTCGAACAAACAGTTTTAATGTTTTCTTTAAGGAAAAACTTCTAGAATCCTTACTTTGAAACTTGTCGTGTACTTTTTCTAATAAATTTTACTTACTATTTCAACAATACTAGAGAAGGTAGATGAATATTGTTTAAGAGTGTAGAGGTACAAAGTTTATGAAACAATTTTGAATTTTAATATCTTGTACTTTAGTGTTTATATTGATTCAGTGCATTGAATGATTGTCCTTGTTCTCATAATATAATTTTGTAACTGAATGATTGTTCTTGCCCTCATAATATAATTTTGTAACTAGTTGATGGATTATTTATTCTTAGGATATTGTTAAGGGTGTCAGGATTTATTTGGCGTGGTCGGTCTATGTGTGGGATTCACACTTCAATTTTAATTCATTGATTTCATGTAATACAGTATTAAACAACATATTTTAATCTTCTCAATGGATCTCAATAGTGAGTAAGGTTAATTTGTGACTTTCCTACTGCAGTTATTGGAATGTCACTCAAGGTACAAAGTAAATAAATCTACTATATAGAGAATCATTGTAACAAAATTGTGCAAATCAGTCGTGGTTGGCTCTATCCTAATGCTTATATTGTTATTAAAAAGTACGTCAACTCTAGATGGGAAGGATTGATAGTCAACATTAATGTTTATTATTTTAAAAGATTTTAAATAGAATGATTTTCACAAAATTAAATTTTAAAGATTTATCAGCTAATACAGTCTTAAGTACAATAGCAAAGTAAAGAAAACTCGCTTTATTACTTTTAATTGAACACATAATGTCACTTTTGACGAAAACCATAATCTCTCTTTGAAACTAAAAAGAACAAGTATTCTTTGACACTAAGATGTTTTCACTTTCTTTGACACCAAGTATTACTTATAAGAATTGTGTATTTGTTGTGTTGATGTTGTTTGTATTATTTAGGCTTCAAGAATGTATTCATGGTAAGACATTTGATTATGAATACCGAAACAAATCTTTGATTGTCAGAAAGACACATAAAAAAGGAAAATAAATGTAGAATGTGTCTTGGAGATAATGTGTAATATATTTCCTTTTATCTGTTATATTATCAGAGATAATACTTGTTGATAAAAAGGTATATAATGGAATTTAATATCTTGTACTTTATTGTTTATAATAGTATTTTGAGATGTATTTAAGAAAAAAAATATTGAACTATGGATGATATATACTATGAAGTAAATATTTTTTTTTTTATGTTTTAAAGAAAAAAAATATTAGATAATTCTTGTTGATGAAAAATTATATATGTATGTGTCTTTAGTTCATTTACCAGATGGCATGTTGCTTCTTTAGTTCATTTAGCAAGTTCCCAAACATTTGTTCAAACAGCAGGATATGTTGTTTAACTCTGTTATCACTTCAAACTTAATCTCGAATGTTTTATCAAAATATAGTGTAAATGTTACGTAGTATGAACCTGACTGTTTGAGTGTTAAGAGTTGTTTCATGTTCCTCTTTGTGCATTGATGTTTTGATTGAATGATCCTGTGAAATAAATACTTGTTGTATTGCTAATATTGGGCCATTGAGCCATCCTTTCTGCACATTAGTAGAAAAATAGGCTTTAACGTCTACTTTTTATGACGGTTAAAGAGGTAAACGACGTAGTCAAAAATGCGGTGGCATTTTTTGTAAATAAATGAACAATCTCACGTCGGTTGGAACAAAAAACCGTCATTGACCTATTTATAAAAAAGAAAAATTCAAATTTTTAAAAGCTGTAAAGGGCGTGTGAATCCCACGTCGGTTAACAGGCCATAAGCGACGTGGTATTTTTCTCTACTACGTCGGCTAAGGTCTCGTAACCGACGTGGTGAACACTGTATAAACAAAAGAAAAGCTTAATAAAGGAATAAAAAATTGAAGAAGAAGCTCTTGTTATGTACTGTTCTTCCCTCTTTCCCCGTCTCACACTCTTTAAAGAACTTGGTTAGAAACACCCCATTGCTTGTTCAGACAAAAAGACTAAATTTTCCAACACCCCACATCCGAAACTCCACTTCCCCACTACTGCGGTTAAGGAACATCCTTAAAAAGGGTTTTTTTGCAAAGAGGGGTTTCAAGTTTTTCAAGTTTCAATCACACGATCAATTTCAGTTCGTTCATATCCAGAACCAGAAGAGCTTCAAGTTGAAGTTCAAGTTTTTTTTTTATATTACAGATCATGAAGAAGTTGAAGAACTATTATATGCATTTGCGGCACCACCACCACCACGCCGAGCGGTGGTGGGTGTTCCCGCTGGCGGTGGGCTCACTGCTCTCGCTCTTCCTCCTCTTCGTCGCCACGCTGACCTCGCCGGAGGGCACGCCGATTCTCCCCTTCTACCGCTCCATCACCGCCGCCTCGTACTCCATCTTCGTCGAGTCCAAGCTCCGCCCGCTACCGGTCTCCGCGCTCCCGCAGCCGCCGCACCTGCCCTACCTGGTGTCAGGCTCCGTCGGAGACGGCGGTGCGGTGAAGCGGGTGCTGCTAGCGCTGTACCACCCCGGCAACCGCTACGTGGTGCACCTGGACCTGGAGGCCTCGGCGGAGGAGCGCGCGGATCTGGCGAGGTTTGTGGAGGGGCACCCGCTGTTCCAGCGGTTCGAGAATGTGAGGGTGATCAAGAAGGCGAACCTGGTGACCTACCGAGGCCCCACCATGGTGGCCAACACACTCCACGTCGTTTGGATTCCCAAAACCGACGTGGGTTTTCTCTTCACCACATCGTTTTTAGGACAAAACCGACATGGTGCAACTCCCTAAAATAATAATATTATTAAACACCACGTCGGTTTTGGTTTTCTTAACCGACGTAGTGAGTTCAATCACTACGTCGGATATTAAACCGACGTCTGATTCAACGTCTCCTGGGTCAACGTCGGGTCGAAAAATCGACGAAAAAAGCCTCTTAGAACCGACGACGAAGGCTATTTTTCTACTAGTGGCAGTATGAGATTACATTATAAGAATTCCTTTTAAGATACTTTTAAGATTTACAATGTAATGATAGTGTGTTATTTTCTTGGAATCTTGATATACAATTTTTAACGTCCTATTTGGACGTTACATTTTAGTATGTTACATTTGTGCACTAAGCCACAATTACTCAATTGGATGTGTGGCTATCCAAAAATTCTCTCAATAGTGTTATTTAAGTACTATAACTAGGAATAGTCACTAAGATTGAGTACAATTTGAAAGAGAGGAATATCACAATATATCACACCCTTTTTTTTCAATTTCATTTTTTAATAAATACTACCCTTAGTCCTTTTATCCTTCGGTAGGAGTGACCATCCTCTTACCATGCCTAACAAACTTTGGTGGCACCTACTTTCATCATTGTAGACTACTTGTTGTCATTAGGTTCACTATGTGTCTCCCTTAACATTACCTTCCACATCAAAGAGACCTTGTCTACAAGGTCAAGTTGTTGCAAAGGTAAAAGAAGTATGGAGCGGAAAGATCACCATGACATGGTTTGAGCAATGAAATATGAAAGATCAGACGAATTTTGGCATGTCATGGTAGCTTTGTAAGATAAGCCACACAATAAGATAAGCCACAGAGCACTCAAACTGAATGTTGGTGATAAAATTGAAGCCTAACAAAAACATAATCACCCAAAGAAAATTGTAACTCAATATGATGTCTATCTTACGATTTTGAACCTTAGGGATATTTTCTTTAAGTGTGACTAGAAGCAAATCACATTGTCGCAATTGTTGTCGAAGATCCCAAGGTTTTTCGTCATTTACAGAGGCGGAATGATGGAAGGATGATCCTGACCATAATACACCTTAAAAAGTTCATATAGATAAAGGTGTGAAAAGAAGAATTATATCAAATTCCACTCAAAGCTAGAACTGAACCCAGTTGTGAGAATGATTGTAGCTAAAGCAACCAAAATACATTTTAAGCCATTTTTTAGATGCCTCTGATTGCCATCCTTGTGAGGATGGTAGGCGAAACTCATTTCAATGAAGCACCTTAAAGCTTAAAAATGTGTAGCCAAAAGGAACTAATGAGCACCTTGTCCTTATAAAAAACAATGGAATTCAAAAACTCATGCAACTTAACCACGGTAGCTATAAATACTTCAGCAACTGCATAGTAAAAAAGGAAGCATGCAACGATGCAAAATGATACTTCGAGAAGCGATCGCGAGATGAAGGTAACCCATGCATAAAGTCCATCACAATGTCATCTCACACCTTGTTAGATGAAATGGGAAATCTTAGTACAAGTTATTTTCTATGTTTTGGATTATGTGATCTATAATTTTTTATTTTGCATTTTGGTAAATTGGATCCATGAAGGAATGAGAGAATTATGTTAAGTTGAGAAATTTGGTTGATGGTACGATGATGATGATGATGATAATGTGCTTACTCTTGGTTAGTTTGTGCTTGTCTTTTTTTCTTGATTTTATCATCCAAATGTACCGTAACATCAAGAAACAAAGGTAGAAAGTGAAAAAGAAAGAGTAAACACAAAAACACATCATTACCACTAATAACATTAACCAAAGTTTTTACTTTCACATACTTTCCACATTCTCTTATGTGAATGGATTTGAAAGTTACCTTGTAACATAATAACACATCCACCACTGTAATTTTTTAATTTCCAAAGTACCTTACCTTATTGAGAAACCCAAAGTTATTCCTTCAATTGTGTCTCCCTTTCCAATGGAGGAGCATGATGCACTTCTTACAAAGATAAGAAGTGAGGTTGATAAAGAAGAAAACTTTTTGAGAATGTATGGTACGGGATTACCATACCCACCAAAAAATTGGCCGCAATAGAGTGATGTTTGGGGATGAAGAACTGGAAGGAGAGTTGTCCCTAATGGTAAGGACTTTCAGGACTAGTATCTGTATCTGCTAGATCGGCTATTCCGATTGTTGAAGGAAGAAAAGGAGATACCAAGGTCAGGGTCAGGTTCGAAAAAGTTCTGCAAGCAACACATCTTCGCCAACAAGTCCATTGTTGAAAGCAATATGAATACATATTTTCCTGGCATCGATCATGAAGTCTTTTTATCTTCTTTCTCCTAAAGGTTTCCCGCTTAGCTTTCAAAAATCCCTTCCCTATTGCTGCCATACATATTCGAGAGATAAAACATGAAGCATGTGAATCCAACTATAGGGACTTCGTGGTATGTCATAAAGCACATAATGAAGGGTGCCCAAGTCGTATTAGAAGAAGTGGATAATTATTCACAAGCCATGTCGTCTAATGTTTGTTCTGAACCATTGTTTTCTCGTGCTTGTTGTTGCAATTATGGTGGCAAAACTATTTCTATAGATTATGGTGGTTGTAGTTATGTAGATAGTACCACTGCCAACGCTGTGATAGAGGAATAACATGATTTCTCATTCTCTTTCCAGCATTCTCTTGGCACTCGACATAACTACAACCACCATAATCTATACAAACAATTTTTCCACAAATAATGCAACAACAAGCACGACAAAACAAAGGTTCAGAACAACAGACATCACATGGCATGATTTGTGAATAATTCTCCACTTGTTCTAACACAAGACTAGGGTACCCTTTATTATTTTCTTTATAACATACCACAAAGTCCCTGTAGTTAGAGCCACGTGCTTCATGTGTTATATGTCGAATAGGTATGGCAACAATAGGGACGGGATTGTCGTAAGCTAATAAAGCGGGAATCCTCCAGGAGAAAGAAGATAAAAAGACTTCATGATCGGTGCCAGGATAATATGTATTGATACAACTTTTAACAGCAAACTTGCTTGCGAAGATGTTTTGCTTGCAGAACTTTTTTTAACCTGACCCTGACCTTGGTATCTCCTTATCTTCCTTCAGCAACCGGAATAATCGATCTGGCAAATACAGATACCAGTCCTGAAAGTGTTTACCATTAGGGACAACTCTCCGTCCAGTTTTCCATCCCCAAACATCACCTTGTTGCGGCCAATTTTCCGGTACATATGGTAATCCTGTACCATACACTTCCTCCGCCACTCCCTTGGAACCATCTTTCCCAGCTTTGTCGAAAGTAAAACCAACCTCATCTCTTATTACAATACCTTTGGTCGAGATTGCAATATCATCAAGGTACTGGCTCTTGTGTTTACCAAACCCCAGGCCTTAAATACTGCATTCTTCAATGATCCTCTAAGTATGTTCACCTCAAAAGTTGCTAAAGCTTCCTGTTCAATATCCTCTACAATAATGAATATAGGATATCCACTTCTAATAGCATCCCCCAGTATGTTGAAATGATCCCTAATGGTGGCTTTTACTTCAAAAATGTCTTTCACACATTGAAGGTTCCACCTCTGAAGTCAAAGATAAGCATAATCTTCTTGCCACTCCTCAAACCTTTTTTATATAACCCATAGGCAATGGCAGCAGCTGTTGACTCGTTAATGGTTCTCATCACATTAAGCCCCGCAATGGCATTGGCGTCCTTTGTGGCTTGCCTCTAAGAGTCGTTGAGGTAGACAGGTACAGTGATGACAATGTTGATATGAATGCAACAGTAGTGCATTATTTGCTAACCACATCATCTTATTGATCACCTTCAGAACCCTCATCTCAGACTTTACTCTCTCTCTGACAAGGGTGACCTGAACTACCCCAACAACCAATGACGTGAAGTGCAACGAAATTGGACAAAAAAGAAAACTTCAAAAGGTATTGTACCTTCCATCACTGCCACCCCACTATCGTAATCTCCATGTTATAGTGGATTTGAAACAAAGTTTGAGAATAGCGAGAGAATTACAAAAAAGAAAGTTGAGAAAGTTTCATCACGACACACTCAACATGAATTGTATGGTTGTGAATATGGATGGTATATCAGTAAAAGTCAATGATGGAATCTACTCAATGTACATCATCAATTTCACTATGACATTCCAAGCTAACCTTGGAAACATTAATTGGTAGAAAGATCTCTATGAGACAGGAAATGATGTACGAAATATTCAAGAACTGAATTCGAATGATGAGTCATGGAAGTTAGGCACAGTACAAAAACCCAAAAATACCTCCATTGCTTACTTAGAATACTTGTTTGAACAACAACTTCTGCATCCAGAGTAGAAAGTATGCGATGGATAATCTCATCTGGTAACTTAATTTGTCTTCATTCTTTTACTCTATCACTTTTCTTATTCTTTTTTTTTCTCCTTTCTGAGTTCAAAGTTCATCTCATGTTGAGTGTGATTTTTGGTCTCCTCATTCTTCCAAAATTTCTTCTTTCTTTACTTTCTCCTTCCCAAATACCTAATTTTACAAGTACGTTTAAGTTCTTATGAAACTATTAGTAAAAAGAAATATTTTTAATTTTATCTTTTTTTTTCAATTTTGTTATATTTAAATTTCTAGAGAAACTTTGAAATCCGCAAAGGAAAAAAAAAAGGATAAGAAGAATGATAGAGCAAAGAAAGAAGATAGACTTAGTAAGTTCTCTCAAAATAGTAAATTGATTGTACATTGTTTCTAGAAGTGTTTGTAGGATAATCATTTAAATGGGTTGAAAGATCTCTTTAGACTTATGATTCAATATATTTTTTTTATAAAAAAGTCATATATAATAAATCATATATTCTTTTAATTAAATAAATATCTTATATAAATATTTGTGTCATAATTAACTATATATTATCTTAAATTATTTTTTAAAAAATAAACAAGTCATTTGGTTTGACTAATTCTAAGGAAATAATAAACTATTTCAATTAACTTATATAAAAAAAATTGAATTCAACAGATTATTTTTAATATTTAAAATATATAACTAAGAATGTCTAATAAAGATATTATAAATATTGTTTTCATAGATGAAATAACACTTTCTTTATTAAGATATTTCAATATCAAAACATAACTTGCAAATTCAAATTATGTGAAGACTGGTTATAAATTAAATTGAAATATTTTGACTAAATATTTTGAATGTTGCACAAATGCATGCCAATGTGTTATCCCACTTGATATTTGAACTTTGTGACAATATTCATTACAATTTAAGTTTGAAAGATTTGGACAAACAAAATATATATAATAATTATAAGTGGACATACAACAACCAAACACAACGCATGCAAGATATATATTAGGAGTGCATACTCCCAGACAAAGAAAAGGCATACAAGATATAATATGGCATGTAAAAAATATGTTTATTAGTGAATGTTAAATATTCTTATTAATGTCTAAGTATATTAAGATATATATATATATATATATATATATATATATATATATATATATATATATATATATATATATATATATATATATTT
>Ga0209489_109160_pt1 | contig 12603 bp, 6 predicted proteins | sample SiratrowhiteBW_FD_187527 | JGI IMG/M metagenome (GOLD analysis project Ga0209489, IMG submission 187527) | Root nodule microbial communities of legume samples collected from California, USA - Siratro white BW (SPAdes) (version 2) | ecosystem: Host-associated > Plants > Roots > Nodule | place: USA... | reverse complement strand
TATATATTTTCGTGAAAGTTAATTAATATTTCTAGTTTTGAAGAATTTCTAATAAGTGTGATTAAGCATTTTATATATATAATTTAGTTATTCAAATATAAAACCTGTAAAAGTTGGTAGTAGAAAAAATACATTCTTTATTTATTTTTTATTGAATCTATTTTGTTAGTGTTAGTACAAATTTCATCCAAAACACCTTAAATACAGGTTATATATAATTATTTAATTAAAATATCTTATATATACACACTATTTTATAAATTTTAAGATTAATTTAATGATATATTTAAGAATTAAGAATCATTATGTTATATAAAGTTTATGATACTAATATTGAACGGTTTGTTTCAATGACTTTTCATTTAGCTGCAATAATTTGTACTTATTTTATGATTTTTCACTTAACTAAGTATAGGGGCAAAATCAAGAGTGAAATGAAGAGTTATCATGGTCACCTCTAATTTTGTAAATGTATTTAAATTTCTATAAAAAAAATAAATTTATATCTCCCTCCAAGAAAAAACAAGCTATGAAAAATATTTAAAACTATGCATAAAATCATCATGCTAACCTACACTTAGGGAGGAAAAAAGAGGGAATAAACTATATATATTAATTGAAAAAACAATGCCATATCTAGGAATTAATAGGAAGATAAAAAAAATAATAGATGTCAATATGATCTCTGTAATTTTGATTGAACGTATTTAATTATTAAAATTATTTTCATCTAGTTTATTTAATTTTTTCCATAAATTTTTACTTAATATAGTTATGTATTTTTATTTATAAAAATATTAGATGGAAACATATTAAAGTTTTTATTTATTTTAAAATGTTGGGGTTAGAATAACCATTAGCAAATTTCTTACCTCAATTTGTTGTCACTAAAATTGAAGTGAAACTATATCTTAAAGTTTTGAACGGATAATTAAGATCTTAAATAGTGGAATAAATTTTAATAATTTTCAAATTTGATTCAACTTTAATTTTAGCGACAACTATTGCAATGAAAAATAAAAAAAGACCTGTTAACCTAAGTAATGATGACAAAATAATTATTGAAGCTAATGGAGGGACTTTTTAAGATTCTATGAACACCATGCTAATTTTGATTTCACACTTTTCTAAGTAAAAATATATTAATTTATTGAGAAATAAAAACATAGTTTGAATTTAAGTCGATGATTTTTCAAAACAAAACATCTTTTTCATTGGCTCAACATCTATATTACTAGTATTGGTTTTTTACAAATAAGTTAATCTAATTCATATTTTAAATTTTTATATAGGTTAGAGTATCTTTATTTATTTATTTATATATTTTTACTTGTTAATAAAATAAATTTATATATTAACTTTTTTCTTGGATCAAAATATAAAACCTTTATATTTCTGTTACTTGTTTGGGTTTTAGTAACTTGTGTGAGTTTTATTGACTTAAGTATCACTTGATAAAATTGATTTTTTTTAATGTAGTCTCGATTTCTCATTAAGAATTTTATTTTAAAAAGACATGTATTAACACTCTAAATAAAACTTTTGATAAGAAATCAGATTCATAGTGTGTGCAATAAATAACTGTTAACATATGTATACGTAAAGGCTCTTCTATAAAGTAAGTATAACATAAGGACTCAATTTGTACCTACGATATATTCACAACAAATTTATAATATATTATTAGACAAAAATACAATGTTAAGCTACTAGGATACAGTTATCAAGATATCATATAATTACATAAATAGTTCAACAAGAGGAAATTAACAATACTAACTATAACTTCTCATCATATTACGAGATATTACGAGACACGTACATTACTTATACAAATATTTAGTAAAGTTATGTATGAATTCATATATTAAGAATATTTTTTTATAATATCTTTTGATTGATAAATATTAAACAAATTTGGTCACAAACTAAGTATAATACACTTCTGAATGGATGAATACAAGGTTAGTTTAAGATATCTAGGATTCCATATAAGTAACTTATCAATTTCTTCATATTTAATGTTTTAATCTTAATCTATATGATTTAGACACTATTGAGATTTCTTTGTTGGTTTCAATATTTAATATTCTATTTTAGTCAGCAAAATCACAAATCATCCAAATTCATGTATCTAATTAACACATTACATCAAGTATGTCATTCTAATTCATACATTATACCAATCAAGTCATCCTAATTCACACACACATATATATATAGAAATTCTCCTAAGTTAAATCAACAAATCAATTACACATTATGGATAATACAATATTTACACTTCAAAACACAAACATACATACAAATAACATGTATATTTAGACATTTCTTGAAATTAACTTGAATAAGGACATCAAACAATCTTTATGCTTGAGCAAAAATAGTTTCGCTAGAGTGAACATATCGAATGAAATACTCATTAGAGTGATCCAGATGATACTCTTACAAACAAAAACATTCTTTACCAACACATAGACACTTAAATGTAACTATGTAATTATATTCCTACGCATTATATATATATATATATATATATATATATATATATATATATATATATATATATATATATATTTCTATCTTAGGTCATAAGCTCTTCATTCCCAAATTAAAATGATCACACATAAATCTAAAAACTTACTATAAAACTGGAAGTTTATACTTAGACAAATAAGAAAAAACTCTAATTTTATATGTGAAAGTGAGGATTTTGCACACACAATTGATGTTACTCAAATCCTAATTCTATTGCAGCAAATACACATAGCAAAAAAAAAAATATTTTCTTCAGTTCTCCATGTAACTAAAAAATATGGAACAGCATTGTAATTAATGTTCTTCAATTTTCACAAATATTCTTCAATTTATTGCTGAAGAATTTTACTTTTACAAAAAGTCTTAAAACTCCACATTCAACATGAAACCTGATAATTTTTAACTTAGAAAGATCATGCTACAAAAAATTTTCACTAAGAAAAATTTCTATATTAAACTAAAGTAGCTTTCCTTAGGAGGACTTTATGTCCTCGTTAATTACAAGATTGAATACCTAGAGGCTATGAATGATTTTCAAAATATTTCAATTGTTACAAATAAAAGAAAAAATCTTAGAAAGATAAAAAAAAAAAAAAAAAATTTATATTCAAAAAAAAAAAAAAAAAAAAAAAAAATTAAAAAAAAAAAAAAAAAAAAAAAAAGATTTATATTCAAGTGAGAGAAAAAGAAAAAAGAAAATCTTAAATTCTACTAACTAACATAAAAATCACAATATAAATTGTAAAATAAAATATTAAATTAATTAATTTTTTTTATAATTTAAAATAAAAATGTGTAATATATTCATTGTATCCTTGTTTTGAATTTTAAAAACAAATATTATCTATGCTTACGTACTCAATAAATTCAAATCTTATGAATATGAAACTGAGTTCTGCCCAGGCTCATGGTAAAGCGTTATTTAGCATCCTACTTCTATTTAACCTTCACTCTTTTTCCTTTATTTTATTTTATTTTTGCACTGAAGAAAGAAACAATGATTAGAAAATAAATAAAAGATTTTCTTTTCAAAATTACTCTCTGATTAACTTAATTCTTCTTAAAAAAAATATATAACTAGTTTATATTATTTCAAAACGTTAATGAAATCTATAATTATTTATTGCTTTCAGTAGCAAAACGTGTAAGGAAATGGGGATTAGGGATGAAAATATCGCTGCAAAATTCTGGTAAAAACGAAAACAAAGAACCCTATAATATTTTATGAGTGGCCAATAGATTTTTCTGGGAAATAGAATCAAAGAATTTGCTTACCGTATATATATGATTGACATGTTTAGGAATAAACAGTAATAGGCAATAGTAATGAAATAAACTAATATGGAAATTCATTTTCAGATATACTTTATCCAGGAAAAAAGAACAAAAGAAAAATTGTTTTATTTTATGTTTTGGTTAAAAAAAGATAATCATAAATTAGTATTTTCTTTTTCAGTAAATAATGAAATTTAGTTTGATAAGAAGTATATGCATATTTTTTAGACAAAATTATTGCGTTTTTGAACTTTTAGGGGACAAAAATTCGTAGTTGTTGGATTCAGATCTGGCAAATCTCTTATCCGGACCCTCAAAACCACCACACAGGTTTGTCTTCAAAACATGGACCCAGCTACAGAGAAAGACAATCTTTTAAATTGTTCAAACAAATTAGACTATGACATTTACATTATCTATGTGGTTGACAGTTTCATTCATATAACATTTTTAGTTGAATCGCAATTTAATTTAATTGTTACTAAATATTAAAAATGTTTTAAATAATTAATTATTTATCTTTAAGTAAAAAAATATTTCAATTTAAAATTAATTTGAAATTAAAAAATATTTGAGTTCATAATATTAAAATATATGTAAAGTATTGTATAAACATATTCTTTTATGTTATTTTTTATTTGTCGGTTGCCTAAATCTTTACCGAAGTTATAATGTACAAAGTTACTTAACAAGATTTATTTACGGTTAACATTATTTTTTTAATAAATATTTACTTTAGATATTATTCTTAAAACTCTTTACTCATTTGCTTAACATATGAAAATGTATTATTAAAGAAAATAAAGAAATAATATAAAAAACACGGGAGGATCACACTAAATCCATATAAAAAACAAAACTTCTTAGAAAATAAATAAAAGAAATTGATGCATATTATAAAAATAATTTAAAACTAAAATAAAGAGACAAAACCAAAATACTAAAAAATAATTAACTTATTATCAACACCTAAATTTGTCAATTTATCAATATAATTATTGTTTTTTTTAAAGATATGTGAAACCTTAAAGTTTATGGCAACATAGATCTGCATACACCTTCTCTACCTTCTTCACCTTCCTTTAAGAACATAACGAACCTCGTTTAGTAGAAAAAAAAAGTTTAACAAAACAAAGTAGTTACTCTCTAATCAAAGTTTTCTAAAACCAGATAGCTAAGCATGTTTAGTAGCAAGAATAACACCAATGATCTCTGCATACAAAACATTCAGATTGCCTGAAAAAAGTGAAAAAATACAAATATACTCTCCATGTCTACTCTTGAAAATGTCCCCACAAGCCACAAAACCAAGAGACCTCCAAGTAACAACATCAATATTCACTTTAGTTCATCCCGCATAAGGAAAACGCCATAAACTTGAACAAAAACTAAGACCTTACTTGGTCTAGTGCTATTCACAAAAAACTTTAAGATAAAAAAAGTCAACAATATGATTAGACATACATTTTTTAGAAATGTTACCTGAAATTCGAATGTAGTCCTTAATCAAACATAATGCAGAGTCCATACTAATGCACTGTTGAAACCTAGAATGGTTCCTCATCCTCCAAAATCATCCATAAATAAAGTTATAGCAATAAGTTTAATAGTCGAATAATAGAGTTACCTAGAGACTTCAGAAAAAATAGTAAATTTATAATAGAAAATTTTATTAAAATCAAGAAGAATACTTTTAAGTTAAGACCAAATGAAAGAAATAGATGAAAAAATAAAAAATATTAGATGACCAATACTCTTCTCATGAACTCCACACAAAGAATAAAGAACAATACCCTTTTTTTTTTAGAAATAAAAGTATGTAATCTCCTTTGGTTGTAAATGAGTACTCTTTCAATTTACTAACAGGGAATCATACACGCATGATTGATTTTTTTTTCACACAATGCCTCAGGTTTCTTGTATAATTGATTATGGTTCCTAACGAGTTAATCATCCTATTCGTTGATGCAACTATAACTGTTTGGTATTTAACAAATCTAACAAGGGTGATTAACCTACTGTATGAGCATCTGATCCATAAGTGCTCTAAGTAATAAAAATCTATTTACAAAGAAATTTTGAGAAAAACTTTATTGATGTTAATTTTGATAGATTCAATATTCAATATGATCAAGTGATTTAATTTAAGTGAAATCAATCAACTTGATTGAAGGTATAATCAATTGAAACTGGCAAAATATATTTTATAAATACATGTTTCTCTTAACTTGGAATAAGAAGTTTTTGAAATCAATTTTTGTTCGAAAACAAATTTTATTGAAAGTGTACATTTATTTTTTAACGAATTGCAGCCACCAATTTAATATGTAAGGAGTGTATTGTGATCTTTTGAACATGTTTCAATAGATTTTAGAACTTTTTGTTTGTGTAAATTTGTATTATGAATTGTAGTAATTTTGGAGATTCTTTCTCTATAATTAGACAGGGTTTGTAGTTATAAAGGTGTGCTGCACAATTGATGTATTTGTGTATTTGAATTATATTGAATATTGTTTTAGTGAAATTTTTGCTAGCGAGAAAAAGAAACTAGATGTAACTATTGAAAAAGAGTGAACTAGCATAAATTTGTGTGTGCAAAATTTTCAATCTTCGTCTCTTTAAGGTTTTAAGTTCTGTAATAATCTTGATTCAATCGAAATTCTACTTAACTGAATTCACAATTGAATTGATTATTTTTCTAGGATTCTGGTAATATGAAAAATTGTAATTCACTAAACTATAAATTGATTGATTGGTTTTTGCTGGTATGATAAAACATAGTCTCTAATAGACTGAAATTTAGAGTCGATCAATTTTTTTTTCTACAACCTATGTATTGACAATATTGCAATTAATTAGTTCTTTTGAAAAACATAATTCTTAGCTTCTATTTTTGGGAAAAATTTTAAAGTTCAATTCACCCTCTTTCTTAAACTTAGCCTATAGTGTTTTCACTATCAATCCATGTATTTATCTTGTTGAAATGGGCTTGAATATCTAAATCAAGCATCAGGGGTTTTCTTTTAGGTCCCCATCATGATGAAGTTGCTCTAGAAGCATTCAAAGGTACAAATGTAAATGCATTTAGACAATATAAGTCAACAAGTGGAGGACTAAACTACATCTGATCAAATATGGGTGTACTCTTCTTTCATGAAGTTGTCTTTAGTAATGTTATCGAGATCCATGCCCAAGTCAACAATTTAATACCTTTATCTATGAAGTTGTTTAAATGTCACAGATCCCATGTGAATAATATTACAACACCACTTATAATTTACAAGATATGACATTTCTTACCTCCACCAATCATTTTTCAAGGCATTCTAAATCAAAGTTTGTATTTGTGGTATACATTGTACCTAGATTATTCAATATACGAGCAACACTACACAATATGGTTAAAGATCTGGCTATGATATTTCTTTCGATAATAATAATAATAATAATAATAATAATAATAATAATAATAAGCATAAATAATATTTTCACATCATTTTAATTTTAATACAAAAATTAAATTTTGTCATCATTTTCTCATCTATTTTTTGAAAATTCAAACATTTCAATTTTCACACATCTCTTTTTTTTTCTCTTTTTCAATCCTTATCTTCGTCAAATGTACCATCCAATTAAGGTTTTTAGGGCTTCATAAATATCACAAAAACATGCAAGAAAATTTTTTTTCAACCAAAAAATGCTTAATCAATTACACATTAGGAAATAATCGATTATGTTTGATCATATAATTGGTTATCAGTGGCAGCATAATCAATTATATGATAGGACATAATTGATTATGACCTCATGTATAATCAATAATGTCCCAGGTAGAATACCACATTCCTATGTTAAAGCCCCACGAAATATGCAACCTCACCCTAACCAAACCATTCAACTCAAAATAATATCACAAACTTGGCAAAGAACCATGCATTTGCACTAGGAAAGAACAAACTCAACTAACCTTGAATGTTTGTTTTTATCTTCAACAAAGAGACACGTGGTCCACTTCGACCATGTTCCTTGTCAACCTTCTTCACTTACACTCTTCTTCAAGACGTCACCTTCTCAACTTGAAATACATCATTGCCATTGTCAACCTATACAACATAAAGGAAAGGAAGTTAATACCCACTCACGTCCTACTGAAATTGAACCTTACTCACACCTTTATTTCAAATTTCAGGTAATCATCACCTTTCCAATAAGGTTGGATTACTTCATGCATGTGATCTTTTTGTTTTCCTTATTTTTCTTCTGAAACACGATAGAGGAATTTCCTCCCTTTTTCTAATGCTTACATCATCCAAATCATACGCCAAACAAATTCTTAAACGAAAAAAAAGACATGTATGCATTGTATATATTCATGCAACATGAACTCATGGTTCATTCTTTTGCATATGGAGTAAAGACTTAACTTACGTACACTTCCAATACATAATTTCTCTTTCCAATGTATGAAGATTTTTAATTCATTACTCTATAAGAAATAACATTCATTTATCATCTATAAACTTTATTTAGGACATGTATATGAGTGAGGTTATTTCAACTGTTTTAGCCAAGTAATTTGGTTTGGCTTTATGTTTTTCATTTATACGTTTATCAAGAAGTGAGAGAGGCATGCAATAACATTACAACTTTTTCTAATTATTATAAATTTAGAATGAAGGTTTTTTTTTCTTTTCAGATGTCAAAGAGGTCCACAACACACTTAATATTCAAAATCATTTTTGCACTACCTGGTAATCAATTATGGCATTAGGCATAACCAATTATGCACTAAGTCATGATTAATTATGAGTAAGGTCATAACTAATTACCTCTTCTCCTTCAACCCTTGTACAATTTCTTCATCAATGCTTCAACATGGTAGGGATTCAATATTTTCCTCCCATGCACGTATAGATCACCTATGCAAATCACATTCCATGCAGGGGAAAAGTAGTAAACTCACCAACCCTAGCATGCAATTTCATGTTTTTCTTCACATATGAGAGGGGCACTCCTTTCTCACCCCTCACCATTCTTTCATGTATTTCCATTCAATTCATGCAATCCAAAAATGAATGGTGTTGGGTCTTTCTCCACTCGTTGTTAACCTATTTCGGCAAGTGTACCGAGTCAAAAGTAATATAGATTTGTAAAGTAAGGATGTCGATCCCACAGAGAACAATTTTGCTATTAAATTTCAAATTCATGACTCGCTAAGCAAATAAACGTTTCAACATGGTTTGATTATAATTTGAATTAATAAGCAATAAAGATAATTAAAAAATAAATAGCGATTATTAAAAAAAAGTTTGTACGATGTATAAGGACTCTGGGATTGAACTTCATCTATCTTCCTCATTCACATTTTGGATTTGATAATAAAATACAATATTAGTAACTACTCACTATTAATGCACATATAATAATCATTCACACCGATTCCTCTGATATGAAATTCATAAGGTAATTTTCTAAATATTGATCCCTCAGCTATTTAATAAATTACCCAGCATTAAGAACAAATGTTATAGCAATCAATACACTGAAACCTATCTCTAGTATTCCAATATATTGAGTATTTTCATCTAATTCAGAAACTCAAAAGTACTTCCCAGTTAAATTCAATAATCAAGATCAAGAATCTATTGATCAGATAAAATCTAGCATTAAGTGAAACATGAAAATACTAATGGAGTAAAAACTCAATATTATATTTAAAATCACCAAAATACAACTGAGTTCAAAAGATTACATTCAATCCCAAAGATGAAGAATTTAGCTACTCATGGTAGCCATTACACTCTGAGGAAAGAAAGATTGTAAAGAAGATAAAGAATCTTGAATAGAACTCGTTCTTGACGGCTCTCCCATTCCTCCCAATCCAGATTACCTCCCAAAACCCTAAAGATCTCCTTTTAAATGCGTTTTCGGGCTTAGGTTTAAGTGACTTTTCGCTCGGGCAAAAACACCTTGCTTAGGCAAAAATTTGATGTCCTCTTTGGACTGATCTCGCCTGGGCGAAACCATCCTTGCCTGGACGAGATCCCTTTCCCTTGGATGGGTCCAGCATCGCCTAGACGAAAACTCCTCTGCCACTAATATACATTTTGGACTATCTTCGTCTGGGCGAGTTCTCCTTGCTTGAGCGACTCTTCCTTTTAAATCCTTTTAGTTCTCTTCTTCATGCATCTTCCAATATCTAAATTTTTTTATTCTTTTACACCTGAAATTCACAATAATTAAGATCAAATGCCTTCTTTTGACTTACGACTCAAATTAACAAAGTAAATTCAAAAACTTTCAATTCGAAGATAATTATTATCTTAAAAATCACTTAAACCCAAAAGTACTTTTATTTCTCATGTATAAAAACATTAAAAATTGACACTTATCACTAGCATATCATTCTTCAACAATATATCAACGAAGTCAAAAAAAAAAATAGTATGAATATTGATTAATATTAAGTACCATAATAAAAAAAATAGTATGAATATTGATTAATATTAAGTAACATAGTAAAAAAATAGTATGAATATTGATTAATATTAAGTACCATTGTTTCAAATCTTTTAGGATTCAAACATATTAATCGGATTATTTATACAAAATTTAGTTGTCTATGCAATGTGATGATAAATTAGAGATCATATCAACAAAATAGAAGTTACTCTCAGAACTAAAAATAAATCTCACAATTATATTCAAATAATATAAACCATATTTATCATGACTTTAAATTATATTGAACAACCAGTTTAGTAACTTTAGCATTAAAATGAATTTTATTGAATAGTGTTTATATATATAATTACAAAATCCACAAAATTTAGTTAAGTATGAAGATTCTAGTATTCGCCATTTCTTTTCTTTGTCATTTAAAACAATAGTGTATAAAGCATTTTAGCATTGGGTAGAGATAACACAGTTAAAATTATGTTAATTAAAATATTTTTAGTGCTTAAAACGAGAGAAATTTAAAAAATAAAATGGGTTAAATATATTTTTAAGATTATGTAAATAAGACAACTTAAGTTCAAGTAAGAAACGGAAAACTAATTTTACAACTTGTATATTAAGAAAAAGTTATAATTACTGGTATAATAGATAAAAGAAAATAATTTAATAGACTTACTTACGTATAAACTAATTTTAGTTTGTAAAAAATGAACTATCTTTAATTTTTTTCTCACATAAAATTGCTTATAAATAGTTTTAAGTGTTTTATTAGCATTTGCATTTATTCATCCACAAATATAAATTCGAAACATCGGACCAAGTATAATACATCATTTATGATGCAAACAATCTTAAGTTAATGTGAAGTACACAATAACATCGTCAATGTAGCCCAATATTTAATAACTACTAAACAAAAATTAATAAGTACACAATTTACTAGGTAGAAACAAACTATCATCAACAACAATTGAAAGAGAAGTTTAACCACTAAACCCTGTGCTTAATTTCTAAGCAATAGTAAATCATATCCAAATTAGGCTTCGCTAAATAAAAATTAGAGAACACAAATGGACAAGAATGAGCAAATGAAAATTTTAAATTATGTCCCAATGTATAGTAACGGAATCTTATGGTAGGGCATGAACTAAAAAAAAAACAAACAAACAAAAACAAAACAAAAAATCCAAGAAATTGAATTTTGTACTTTTGCACCAACGTACATTCTTGATATGAGGTTCCTTTTGTTTATTTCCCTTTACATGTGTCAAAATATGCTTGTAAAGTTCATCTTTCAAATTAATTTGAAACTTGACTTAATTAAGTGAATGAAATAAAATAAAATTTTAAACATTTTATATTTATCAAATAAAAGCTTAATTAAGCCCGTGATCACCTCCTTCGAAAAAATAAATAACATTACAAGAAAAATCGCATTTACCTATAGCAAAAATTCATATGTAATGGATATGTAATGGATAAAATTCGTATACAAAATATTTTTTAAAATAAATTATTTATTATTACGATTATTATTATATTTTTATTATTACTATTTGCATTATTATTATACTTCTATTATTATCAACATACATACATTTTATAATCACTACACCAACATCAACTTTGCAACCATATACTCATTGTTATTATTACTTTTGTCAATATTAGTAAATATAATATTAATAGTACTAAAATAATAATATTATTATCTTTAATATTATTAATAATAATAATAATCATATTAATAATAACAATAATGAAAATATGATTATAAAGTTAATATAATATAGTGGTTCATATGTATACTTAAAAACTAACGGATTTGAATCTCTTTGATGTGAGGTTGTAATATGCGTTGATATTGAAAAGATATTCAAATGCTATAAATGAAATACTTATAACCATGAAAAAATGAAATATTGACTAAGGAGGCATTATTTTAATCAAAACATATTTTTAAGACATGATCAAGAAGACTAACAAGGTTTTTAGGAGTGAGGAATATTAAAAATGAAGAATATACAGCTTATCTTGACTTCAAACAAATCTTAACTTCAAACAAATCTTAACTTCAAACATACTTATAACGTATTATGTATCTAAAGTGAGGTTAAGAACTTTGTATAAAAATATTCTTATTCCACGTGTAAAAGAATAATATGGTTTTGTAAGAATTTTGGTTAAATTTTGTTTATACTCTTACATGTTTAGCTTATATACAATATTTTTGTTAATTGTATTCGGATTGGAGAATCCAAATATTTTATTTATAAATATATACAAATCTCTTTTGTTGATAAAAAAAAAAAAAAAAGCTTTTTAAAAATT
>Ga0209489_109157_pt1 | contig 12608 bp, 7 predicted proteins | sample SiratrowhiteBW_FD_187527 | JGI IMG/M metagenome (GOLD analysis project Ga0209489, IMG submission 187527) | Root nodule microbial communities of legume samples collected from California, USA - Siratro white BW (SPAdes) (version 2) | ecosystem: Host-associated > Plants > Roots > Nodule | place: USA... | reverse complement strand
TATATATGGGATTATGTTATTTAAATTTTTAAGATATATTTTTTCTATCACAATTTCAATTTTTTTTTTTATAATTTCATTGGAACATTTCAAAAAATAAATAATTGTTATTTGATACTCTAATTTAAGCTTTATGCAAATTTCTTTCTTGATATTTGATATTATAGAAAAGAAGATGTATATCTTTTTTTAACATTAAATTCTTGATAATACTGTGTTTCCTTTAGTGTAATTTTTATGTTTTGTAAAAAATTAGTTAATTAATATACGAGATAGGTATAAACACGAATATGGGTATGAGTTCCATATCCGGTAGGAATGGAGACTGTAATAGTGATTTTTACTTTGAAAATGATTATATTCAAATCTAACTCATTGTGTCCCATTGTCTTCCCTAACAGGGAGAGAGGTTAGCAAAATCATTGATGCATTTCTATCCTCTACTTTCACACTTATATCTTAGTGTTCTTTCAAAGCTAAATTGAGTTCATTAAGATAAGTCTTTAATAGTAAATCCTCTTTACATAATTTAAAAATTTCTCTCTTCAAAATCTTGTTAAAGATGAATTTTGTCACAAAATTTCTTCAACTTCAGTAACAAGATCGCTAGTCTTCTTCCCAGCAACCTCATAAAGAACTTTAGCTGACAAATAAAAGAAATCAACAAATGAACTTTTTTTATTTCATCTCATAAGTTTATTTACATGTTACCTACTCTCTAAAAGTGGTACTCTACCACTTTACTTTTTAATTAAATCTCTCTTCTTAACCTTTTATATGTTGAAAAGTTCTTCTCATTTAATTCTTCGATCTTGAAAATGATATCCATCTTCCTAAAAAATTTATCACCAAGCAAGAAAATATTAAAGTAATTTTTACACTAGTTTTTGTCTATAAAGTGTTAAAATTGAACCTAAGAACAATGAAAGAACTATGCATTGGATAACTTAAATAGTTAGTTTGAGATCATCAATAAACTTAATTTACTCTTAGTAAGATAAAAATCTTTATCAATTTTCGTTTGGTCAAAACTATATTGAAAGAAACTATTTTTTGCTGAAATACAAGAGGGGTGAATTGGATTTCAAAATCTTTTTCAAAAACTAGTTGACCTTTTAACAAAATTCAAATTCTTTTAATAAACTGGATCTTTATTTTTACTGTGAAAGCACTAGAATGAAACAGTAAAGAGAATATAATCCAGTCACAGTACAATGCAGCAAATCAAACAATTTTATCAAAATTTAAATGTAAGTACTGGAAGCGATTTAGTTTACTGCACAAAAACAGAATAGAACTTAACCACACAGAAAGTACTGATCAACTTCAAGTTTATCAAGCTTGACTGGTTAAAAACCTTTTTGTTAAACACTATAAACTTTGTTAAACACTATAAATTTTGTTAAATGTATGTAAAACAGTCTTTAATCAAACAGTGAGAGATTTGGTTTTCTGGAAAAACAAACTGGTAAACAGTAAACCCAGCAAATTGCAAAACTGCAAATATACAGGAAACTGGTATATTGGTTATTAACAGATTCACAACAGTTTGGATTAGACTCAGTTAAAATAGAATAAATGATTTTAAGTTGTTACTAAAAATGCTTTCAGAAAATGATGAAGTTATTCAATTAGTAAGATTCCTTAATTCTGAAAATTCAAGAAAATTAGCAAGAATTAACAAGAACAGTAGAGAGAGAGAGAGAGCAAGAGAGAATCAGGACACAGTAGATTTTTATACTGGTTCACCCAACAACTGGGCTACGTCCAGTCCCTCATACACAGTATGGATTTCACTAAACTGATCAACCTGATCCAGTTTACAACACTTGCCTACAGCAAGACGACACTGCACTCTGCAGTCAACCCCTGCTGACCCTACAACAGACCAAGAAACACCACAGAATCCACTGTGTGCTTCAAGAACTCCCTTGCTGAAACCCACAACAAGTAACATTATACATAGATTACTGTATAACTCAGAAACGTCTCACTGCAACTCGCAGTAGACCACTGCTGATCCCACAGCAGAACAGGAAACCACACAGAAACCCACTGTGTGTTTCACGAAGACCCTTGCTAAAGCCCACAACAAGTCGCACCCTGTATAGAGCCCACTGTACAGAACAGAATTACCAACCCAGGCAATTCAAGAACGCAGTAGAAATTCCAATACAGATGAAGGATTAACACAGTTACTGCAATTCAAGCACTTCTATACAAACGAATACAAAAGTAACAAGAAAGGGTATAGAAGGCTTAGTCTTGATGATCAAATCAGCAAAGAACAGTCTCAGTCAAATGATAGCTCCAGCAGCAGTTCAAGAAAACAGTTCTTGATGAAAACTTTGATTGATCTTTGATCACAAGACTCACGGGCGCATTTGCTCTCTTTGAAAATCTCAAACTTTCGCTCAGAAAATGTGTAAAAATGATTTTCGTTACTTTTCAAAATTTCGCGCCAGCTATTTAAACATAACTGTCATTTAAAAATTCAGTCGATTGATATTCCAAATAGTCGACTGTTTTTCTCCAGTTAGTTAAAACAGTTGTTTAAAACACAAGTTTTGATTTTAATGATTTTTCAAAACTTTTGTTAATTCAGAAAATACTTATGGAGCTTATCATTGATTAAGATTGCATGCTTCACTAATTAGACCTCAACCTTACCCCACAACACACACTCCTACGTTCTAGACCAAGTCTTCAATCTTCATGAAGTCTTCATACATTCTACATAAGCTCATAAGATCTTGAACATCTTCACTTGGTTGGCTTCATCAAATCATCATAGTAGCTCACTGGTGCTAACATATATGTTCATGTTGTCATTTATCTTTTATTTCACTTTGTTGTAGTAATTAACCAAGTTGGATCACTCATTTAACTTAAGCAATATTTGACTAAGCTTAAGCTTTCCTAATTGGTTTTTCAAATTTGCCATATCTTTTGTTTTCAAACTTTATTTCTTAAATCCTCCTAACTTGTTGGGCAATCGGGTCATTTCTCTGCAATCGGGTCATTTCTCTTAGATGTTGGTTGACTAATTTTTTTTTTTATTATTTAGAATTCTAAGCCTGCAACAACCATTTGGATTAAGTTTTCATTTTAATTGCCTTAATTGATTTAAATAATAACTAATACTTTTATTATTATATCTTTTAATGTTCATGATATGGATTACTTGGATCTCCTTTAAAAAAATTTCATGAAAATTTCTTCTAAATTGAGTACAATTATATATCTAGTTAGAAGTCAGTTATAAACTAAGTAAATACATTCTTAATTAGTGAAGTATCAAAATATTTTATCTTTAAATACTCATTCATAACTAAGTTTCCACACACTTAATTTAATACTGGACTATACCGTTAACAGTTGATTCCCCACTTCTCCATGAAACTTATTGAATTTGGAAACTTTACATCCATCCCTAAGATAATTTAGAGTTTCATTCTCAATAATAAATCACTCAAGGGAGATGCAAAATATAAGAGATTAAAATTTTCCATCTTTTAACTCTTGTTAATTTTAAATTTGTTATAACATTTTATTTAATTGAACACTATTTTGGTTGGTTAGGATACAATGATTTATTTCCTTCTTCATTATGCATTGATTTTAACCTTATATTATTTATCGTTTATTGCAGGACTCGATCACCATTTTGTCTTTTTCCTTATTGTGTATGATTTTTTTTAATTAACATTATTATTATAATTATTATTAGTAGTAGAAAAAAGAGGAAGATCATGATTATCATTTTCTACACAAATAATGGCTAAATCATTCTCTACTCAAGACATTTTAATTTGGTAACAATCCGAATCTATATCATTCTTAAATTTGAACCAAACAATTTAATATTATAGTTTTTTTTTTTTTTTTTGATAACATGTTATGATAACTTTTGTCCTATAGTGTCTAAAGTGTTATTAAATACCTAAAATGCTTCACCTTCTACATTTCTACACTAAAATAAAAGAGATTTCTATGGAGACCTCTTCTTAAATGGTCATGTGAATTAATTGTGTTCTGACCAAATCAAAGAGGCCTAACATAGTTATCTTTCATTTATAGGTAAATTTAAATTAGTTTTTAAGAATTGAAGTTTTTGTCCCAAAAATTTAAATTAAATATAGATATTTGTTGCACTTGAATAATCATAGTTAAACTAATATATGACAATCTTGGACTCATGATTAAGTCATCTTGATGCTAATATACTTGGTTAAAATTATGATTAGATATTATCATACTGTAAATTTTTAAATACTCACAACTAATCAATAAAAATGTCTATTATACATTTTTTTTAGATTATATAGATAGTTTAAACGCACCAAAAGCCTCTCCCTAACACATTACTATATTCATTATGATTTGACAATTTCTACCCACTTTATTCTTTTTCATATTCCTAGAAATATTATTTTTAATTTTGTCATATAATAGTATTTTTTAGATAAACGAGTTTGACGAGTTTGGGACTTTCAGTATTTGATTGGGCTCATCTTTGTTGCATATTGGGCCTTCTGTATAAAACGGGGCTCACTATGCAATTTCGACGGATTCTTCCTCAAACGATTTCTTCTTCCACTCCGATACTCTCATCCGGCACTTTCATAGTACACCAGCAAATACAAATATACTCTTAAATAATAAATAATAAAAAATTAAAATATCCTTCACCCTCGTTCACTTCTTTAACCACTCTTATACGTTTCATTCTTTTTTTGTTTGTATTTGATTCACTGTTTCATTGTAGCATTCGATTCAGTCATTATATCTGTTTTTCACCTTCACTGTTAACAAAAACAATCTGTGCGTGTGGGTGAGAGTCTGTATTTACTTCAATCTAAATTAAAGCTTCAAACAAGTGAAAAATAAGAAATTTTAGATATTTATTAACAATTTGTAAGTGATATTGATGATTAGAGTAATTAATTTGATGATTTAGTTGATGTCGACAATAAATTTTAACCAAATATCCTGTATCCAATTTATATTTTAAAAAAAAATTGTAAACTAGATGGTCTCTATCCAATTTATAATTTTTTTTCAAAATGGAAACGGAATGGAGGCCATTCAGTTCAGTATTTTCTATTTCAAAAAACAGAAAATCCTTTTACTTATTTCACAGAAATAATTTTGACATTTTTAAAATACATGAAGGTGCAGGACGAGATTATTGAAGTGCAGAAGAAATCCATCCTTCCTCCATCTCTATGACCTCGTCGTGGACTTCCATACTAAATTTGAAAAATTTATTTTACAATCAATCTAAAATTATATAACTCTAAAATGCGCTTCACATCACATCCGATATACTTCTTCCAAAATTCTCACCAATGTCTTTGAAAGGGTTAACTGTGCCCTTAACATAAAAAGACCACGAGTCTGCTGTACCGTCCGAAATGATCCCAAAGTCACCTAATATAAAGTGGCACCAATAATGGACCTAGAGTAAGGCTTCTTGGTGGGGCATTTTCTCCACAGCTGTTTGGACAATGTTCTTCTTGTTTTGCTTCGTGTACATTGCTGTCCAGGTAAGCTTTGATGGCTTCAAGCGGAGGTGGAAATGCCTCTTACATTTGGAATTGACAAATAGGAAAACCTGATAATCACCACGAACAAATTTGATGTCTTTTCCTGGGTAAATCTTGGCACCACTGAATCTCTGCTTAGTTCAGTTTTGAGGATCATGGCTGCTGCTGTAATTCACAGGAAAAAAATATTATTTTTTCTATAAATTGGACGCAATTCCATCTGATTTACATTTAAAGTTTTTTGCAAATCAGATGATTTTTGCAAATCAGATTGCTAGTGAGTAAACATTATCCGATTTACAATTTTATAAACCAGATCATTTATATGTGATTTACAAAATTATAAACAGTGGTTTACAAAATTGTAAAATGAATGATGTCTACTCACTCACGGATCATCCAGTTTATAAAATTTTTTAAAATATAAACTGAATAGAGTAGTACCTAATTTACAAATTATAAATAAGATTTCATCTCTAAATTTTTCATAGCCTAATTTACAAATTATAAATAAGATTTTATCTCTAAATTTTTCATTCGATTTATAATTTATATATTAGATGTTATTCAATCCGAATTATATTAGTTTTTCTCAAATAGAATGTCATTCTATCTAATTTATATTTTCTAAAATATATATCTTTTTTTATTATTTTAATAAGAGTATTTTTAGAATTTAAAATTCTATAAAAGTGCTGAAAGATATCAGGGAAGTGCAGGAAGAATCCGTCTGCAATTTCCGTTCAAAACGGACTATGTGGTCTGTTCTTCTAAAAATGGATTACTTTCATAAAAGAAAAATTTGAAAATGTATATCTTAGGATTATCTTTTAATAGTTTTCTTTTAACTTCATCACAATCTTTTTCTCATATAAAAAAAATATTTTTTCCCAAATAAAATTAATAATCTTAAATTATTTTTCATCAAATATATTTAAACAAAAAATTAATTATAATTATTCATAATAATAATTAATTATATTTATAATTTTTTTTAAAGAAAACAAACTAGTTTTCAAAATTTTCTGCATCAGACACTTGTTATACTTATTATTCTCTTGTCAAATCCTTGTTTCCACTTTACTGCAAAGCATTTTTGCCTAAAGAACTTCAGAATGCCAGGAATAAATTGTCCAAACCCCACCAGACAGAGTTACAGCTTAACTTCACCTATAAAATAAAAGGAACATGTTCATACTAAACATATAAATGTGTGTGGTGCACTAGATTTGGATCATCTGCAGTTATATTTTCTACTGCACCCTTAAATTTTTACTTTTTAACTAAAAATATAAGCTACAAAATAGTTTTATAACTGCACCCTGCAATTGTTTTTCAACTGCAGGGAATCCTGGCCACTAAGAACCTTATCTGTTTGCACACTTTAACTCAAAGTGAGACTTTTTATTATTCTGTCTGCAGAAAATAGTTCTTTCCATACATCTTACTTCTTAATCTCTTTTCCAAAAGTATTCTTTTTAAGAGAATCTTGCTTAACACATTACCAGAAATTAAATATTACGAACTTTTATCAGAAATTCAAACCTTAATTTATGATGTTCTTGCTCTTTCTGCTAGATGCTATTTTTGTTAATCTAATCTCAGTTCTCACCTTTAACCCTTATAAATACCTTAACCTTCTCATGACCCCATAACTAAAAACCTATAGTGCTAGGCTTTGGACATTGTGGTACAAAAATCCAAACCCCTACAAAGACTCACCCTCACTTTCCCTAGTCCCAACCTCTAAGATGAAGGTAAAGTTTCTTGCTTTGTTCCTACTCATTTCAGGTATTCAAGCCATATCAACCTCAGACTTCAACATGAACTTCACTTCAGAAGGTAAGGGCCTCATTCAGAGCAATGGACAAGCACAACAACTTCTTGGTATTCTTCTGCCTCTCAAACAACCAGATTCAACCATTTTCTATACTTTTATACTTATGTTCTTCAGTGATATATAGGGAAGTTGCAAGGAAGCATAGAAGACTCAACAAAAGTTGAAGATACCAAACAAGAAGCACTTGATACTACAAGAAAAGTACAAGGTGGAGGAAGTTCAGGAAGTAACGGAAGGGCTGGTGGTGGAGGCAGTGCAGATGTTACTCGTCATCCACGTCAAAGTTCTGCACCATCATCAGAGCCTCATTTTTGGGTCTCAATGTTCATTCTTTCTGTAAACTTGGCTTTTGTCATAATGTTTTTCTTCCACTATGTCTGATGTAATGCAGATATGAAAATGTTGAACTTCTGGGGTTGAAAAAAATCTCACCTTTTTCTGATAAGTGGCAATAAATACTGCAAGTAATTTCACTTTTTCTTTTAGGAATCATAGAGTGTTTACTGAATTAATCTATGTTAGTTGTTAATTGATTTTCTATTATGAATTCTAGAAGCTGAATCAAAAGTGCAGTTTGAGAGGCCAATAAAATAGTTCTGTAAAAGCAAAAATACAAGCTTTGTACATTTTTCTAACTTCCATTGGATTTAATTTGTAACACATATTAGCTTAGCTATATTCTGTTGAAATCAAAACAACTGTTGAAATGACATAGCATGATGGATAATAATGCTTAGAAAGAACATTACTTTATTCCATATTCTTGATAACACTAAATGAACTTGTGCATCTTTTAACTGTCTTCCACACTTTGCCATAAAGATTAGAGCTGCAATCCAACTTTTAAAACAGTGAAAATAAAAGGGGAACATATACCTTATTTTTTGACAGCAAGGAGTATATATACCTTAAAAAAAGATGGTTAGTTTTTTAAAATATAAAATTTAAATATATTTTAAATGTACTTAATAGGTCATCTCTTAATTTATGTTGTTAATTATTATTGCAAATCAAATAGTATAAACTATATTATTAGAAATCCTTATTTTTAATCATTAGTGTTCGTGATGTAATCAAATTGGAAAAATAATAAATTTATACATATAGTTTGTTAATTGATTTCTTTCTTGATCATAATTTAAAAAAAAAATATGATAAATTAGAGCTAATTACATCAACATCACTTAGGTTTGTTATAATTACATATGCCTCTATTTAAAATAATTACTTTAAGATTGTTAGACGAGTATTTTCTATGTTTTAAAAATATAATTCTAAGCTTTTCAAATTATTACACATTGTAAATTCAAGTTTTTCTTAAAACTCTAATTAAGTTTGTAGTGCCTATTATAAGGTTAGATTTCAATATATTTTTATTAGGAAAATTTATATATCAGCAAGTTGAGATTTTATCAAGGAATAATTGAATATTTTCGTCATTTTGTTAATATTTTATTAGGAAAATTTATATATCAGCAAGTTGAGATTTTATCAAGGAATAATTGAATATTTTCGTCATTTTGTTAATAATTACTTTTATTAATATCAATCATTTAATTTAATGGATGGTATTCATTAAGTTAACTATCATTTAGATCTTAAAATTTTCATTTTTATCGACCCATGATTTATTCATAATTTATTCTATAGATAATCCACCTATTTTGAATATCTTATTGTCTAAGTTCGGTCATCGACCTATTTTTGAATATCTTATTGTCTAAGTTCGGTCATGGTCACTAATCGAGTCATGACTATACAAATATGAATTTTAATTTTTTTAAATGTTATACATGTTATTCTCTTTTGTTTAACATATATTACATAACATTTTTTATTTTTCTTGTGAAGCTGGGAAATTGTCTTCTTTTCTCCTTTATTTGTGATGGTATTTGGGTTGGGGTGTTTGGTTGGTGGTCTTCTTTCTCTAACGTGGGAGCGGGGTGTACATGCAAAAGGTTATCTGATGTCAAATATGTTTCGAAAGTCGGAACTAATATGTGAGTAGGATTGGAAACGAACATGTTATGCTTTTTATAAATGCTTTTTATAAAGGTCAAAATATTTTAATATTGATGTAATTGAGTGACCTTTTACAACCTTTTCATACTGTTACTGTCAAAGTGATTAGGTGACTAAATTTCAAAAATATATTATTATTATACAGGTGTTGATTGAGAAATACACAATTTGTACTCTATCAATGACCTCTTAACGTGAAACCCCAATGAGAGGAACAAAAACCACGGGACCTAGTTCAAAAAAAATCTCCATTATAAAATATCAAAGAGTACAGAGAAGCACTTCTTAAAAATAATCTCAGCTCATAGGCAAACAAACAATGAAAAACGCTCAATAGATAAATAGAGCGTATTCAAACAGTGAGAGAAATAAAATTATAAAAATACCAGATTGATGTCAATGATAAGAGGAGCAGGAAGATGACATTTTACCAAAAATAGAACACAAATTAGTACTCAAAATAGCTGCTCAAAGTAAGCAGGAACTCTAGCAGGCAAAGACAAAACAATTTGTTTCTGCTCTCTTTTCTTGTGTAGAGTGTAAAAACCTTACAGAGTCACTTTAGGTTTTTCACTTAAAACCTATTGGGTTGCCTCAATATTTTATGTTAAAATAAAATGTTGTTTGACTTAACTTGAGGAGGACCCACACAACAAACTCCCCCTCCGACTTAAGAGAGGGCAAATGCCAGCCCATAAATAAACCGACAAGTTTCAAACTTTCTCTTTGGTAGAGTCTTTGTCATCATATCTGAACCATTGTCGTCTGTATGAATCTTCTCAAGCTCCAATAGTTTAGAGTCAAAAACATCACGGATCCAATGATATCATACATCAATATGTTTAGATCTACCATGAAAAGTAGGATTCTTGCCAAGATGTATAACACTTTGACTATCACAAAATAAAACATACCTTTGCTATTGAAAAATAAGTTCTTGAACAAATTTATTCTTATACTCACTCTTCATAGCCTCTTTATAACATTCTGGTTCTCCCCTGTCAGTGAGAAACACAAATTCATTCATTAAATGAATAATGAGTAGAGGACAAACGTTGTATAGAAGACCTTCTAAGAGGAACACGAGGTTCACCAAAATCACCAACAACATCGTCATTACCATCAACAGAATCATTTGCAATATGATCCTGGACGTCATCATGATAGTCAAAATTTGCTACATTAGGTGTATCGGTTTGAGGAGCTGGATCAAAATCAACCACATCGTCAATGCTCAAAGACTCTGATTTTTCTGTCTTCCCAATTTCTTCAATGGTCTGATCCTCCACAAAAATAACATTACGACTTCTTACAAGCTTATTTTCAAAGGATCATAAAATCTATAGCCAAACTCATCATGACCATAACCAATGAAAATGCACTTTATTGTCTTAGCATCTAATTTGGACTTCTCATCTTTTGGTTCATGCACAAATGCCTTACAACCAAAGACACGAAGGTGACTATAGGAGACATCTTTCCTATACCACATTCTGTCACGAACATCAATCTCTTCTTCTTGTGTGGAGAGAAAAATCCTAAGTCACATCAGAGCTAATTTATTTATTTTTTTGGGAAATTTACTTGACTGAATGATGGAGCCTAATTACGGTAAAATGATTAGTTTGAACGGGACTAATTATCATAAATAGAGAGGAAAAATGAAGGATTTGTTATTGGTTAAAAGATTACATTTACTTGTGTTTACTACTCAGAAACCTGAAAACAAGTCTGGTGAAGACTAGGATTTTAAGCATGAGATGGTTCGTGGCGATATCGGCTCATACGAGTGCAGTTTGATCCTTGTATCGAAAGTCTTTCTGACGGAGGTTTTTTCAGGCAAGCGTGTCCCGTTTAAGTGTGTAAACGGCAGTACAAGTGATGATCGTTTGTGATTAAGGTACTCATATTTGAAAATGCTTTCGCTCCAGGGGGAGTGTACCAATGTAGAAGAGACTCTCACTTGAGAGGGAGATTTTTTAGGTATCCAAGTGTGAGTCTAAGTCCCCCATTGAGTAGGAATGAGAAAGTTGAGCAACATATAAGAAAGAAGACCCACAAACCCGATGTCTTAAGGTTTTGGGTTGAAGGTGGTGTCATTCCCTTGTAGGTTTGGGCTCTTGTCTCATTTCTTGTTTGTCTCCCCGATGTTTTCCCTTTAAATTTTCCCAACAAGTGGTATCAGAGCTGATGGTTCGTCTTTTTCACCGTGCGAATGAGCTCAGTTTGACCCTGTATCGAAAGTCTTCTTGACGGAGGTTTCAGGCAAGCGTGTCTCATATAAGTGTGTGAACGGCGGTACAAATAAAGGGTCATTTGCTTTTGCTCGAGGGGGGTGTATTGATGTGGAAGAGGGACACTCTCACTTGAGAGAGAGACTGTTACATATTCAAGTGAGTCTAAGTCTCATATTGGGTAGGAATGAGAAAGTTGAGCAACATATAAAAAAGAAGACCCACAAACCTAATGTCTTCAAGTTTTGGGTTGAAGGTGGTGTCATTATCTTATATGGGTCTGGCTCAGTTCTCATTCTTGTGAAATTTTTCCAGTGTTTTCCCTCTCAGATTTTCCCAACAAACCATATAGAACACTTATTCCCAGAGTTTTCAGTCTTGAAAGAAAAAAACTAGACATTGATTTTACTTGTACAATTATATTTTACAAAATCAACATATAATGCTCTTTTATCAACTCTTTCGCTAGAATGTTAAATATGTATCTTGAATGTTTTTGTTACAAAATATTATTCAAATTAATGTATAACAAATTATAAAATGATACCATTTACTAAACATATAAGAACAAGAAAAAATCTCACTAAAAAATACCTAATACAAATTACAAAAATGTAAAGAAAAAAAAAGAATGAATTAGGAGTCAAAACTTTGAATGTGGAAATCATTTACAAGAAATTGAGTGTTTAACAGAGACAAAGATTTTTTTGGCATTAAAAATTTAATTAAAAATAAAATGAAAATAACGTGATATGAATAATAGATAGAATGAACATGTTTGTAAGGGGGAGGTGCAACAATAATAGCCTAAGACTTACATAACGACACATAGTGCAATAAAATTGACCATAAAAATTTATAGTGTTTACACATTTTTAAAACTCACTATTCAATAATAAAATTATATATATATATATATATATATATATATATATATATATATATATATATATATATAAAAAA
>Ga0209489_109154_pt1 | contig 12620 bp, 5 predicted proteins | sample SiratrowhiteBW_FD_187527 | JGI IMG/M metagenome (GOLD analysis project Ga0209489, IMG submission 187527) | Root nodule microbial communities of legume samples collected from California, USA - Siratro white BW (SPAdes) (version 2) | ecosystem: Host-associated > Plants > Roots > Nodule | place: USA... | reverse complement strand
AAACCCCAGAAAAAAAAAAAAAAAAAGTAAACCTTTAGTATAGTCAAAAGCTGGTGCTAACAAATAAAAGAAAAGTAAACCTTTAGTCTCAGTCATAAGTGTCGAATTTGCATCTAACGTATGTGATTGTAAAATCACAAATGTTAGTTTATTAACATTGATTTTTTAAGGTCGATTCTAAGTAGCAACGATTAAAATAATTCTAATTCATTATTATTTTTTAAATTATTTTTTAATAATGTAGTTTAGTGTCGATTAAATTTATATTAATGTGTTTTTGTTTAAAAATTTATTTAAATCAATGCTAAATAAAATTTATTTTTAATATTAATTTAATTTGTGTTGGTTTAATTAATATTAATAATAGTAATTTCAAAAAAAAATTTGTATGATGTCTCCCTGTTCAATAAAATAAAATAGTCTAAAGTAGAAAAAAAAAATTGTAATAGATGAGGGAGATGCGCACGAATGAAGAAGATGAGTGTGGATAAAGGAGATGAGTGTGGGTGAAGGAGATAAGTATAAGTCAAAGCAATGAGTGTGAGGAGATTTAGAAGATTTATGAGTATGAATAAAAGATATGAGTATGAGGAGATTTATATGAAAAGTGAGAGAGTCGATACTAATTTAAATAAATATAAATACTAAAAATAAATAAGATTAACATCGCCTAGGCTGACACTAACTTTATTTATTTCTAATATTTATTTTAGTTAGTGTAGTAATGGGTATCACAAGAAGGATAGTGAGTTGTAATTTAAATAAATTTAGAACTTTTTAGAAAAGTTGTTTCATTTATGATACTTAAGTGGACGATTTTGTTTGTAACATAATCAAATAAGAAAAAAAATCATTTGTTGTATTATATCAGACACACTTGACTAACTCAAGTGAATCATTTGTTTATGCTACTATCTTATTTATCCAAACTAAAAATTGGATTATGATAATTTCGTTTGACCTATAGTGTAGTGCATATTTGACCTAAGATGAAACCGTTTACACATATTTCAACATGTTTCGTCTGATGAAACTTAAGACATTTTTCGCTAAGAAGACTTATAACACATATGATTAGACAGATATATTGAAGGCTTATTTTATGATTATCTCTTATAGCTTAGAGAGAACGCTTCAAATTATAGTGACAAGCAATTTAAAAAGAATTAAGGAAGAGAGAAGTTATACACTACAATTTATAATGGTTCATTTGTCGTAACAACTTACATTAAATTCTTGATCAAATTAGTTAAGTTCAACCAAGGAGACTATAATGTTGTGAAGTACACATTGAATATTCTTTGAGCTCATAATCACTTCTGGCCAACCTGTTGAGTATTATTGACACAAGTCATTATTGGCTTAATTGGTTATTCTTTGCTTAAGTCATTATTGGCTAAACTAAGTATTCTTTACTAAAGCTACTCTTGGTTAAATTGAGTATTCTTTGCTTAGTCCACTCCTTACTAACCTTGAGCATTCTTTGCACCTAGTCATTCCTAACTAATCGATTATTCTTTCTTGTTACAACCACTCCTAGCTAACCCCATCACATAGAGTTCTTTACTCAACCCACTCCTTGCTGACCCTGAGTACTTTTTTCCAAATAGTCACTCCTAACCTAGATCACGAGGTTTAGAGTTTAATGATCTATTGATAATAGGGTCTGATAACAAATGTGTATAGTTTGTTGTTAGACAGACTAATGAAGTTGTTCAACAACGTGTAACAAATTGATTTAAAATATTTAATTGTGAAAAATGAAATCTTCAAAATACATTAACTGGCTAAAAATGAGTTCAGCCAAAGAGATATCATATCAAAAACAAATATATTTTATCTACAAGTTTTGTGAAATAAAATGATATTAACAATGTGTTTTTATGAAATAGAGATATCTTGATTATCTCTCTTAGAATTCTGCTTAAACAAATTTAATCAGTTGTGATATATTACAAATATCTCCAAAACTATTTTAAACATAAATGATTTGAATAATTGAAAAACTCAAGTACTGTATTTTTAGTATCACATATTATCAGGAACAAAAATATTTTTTAATTATGTTTTTAGTTTTTGCTAACCTATATTGCAAATACTATTTAATTTTTTTCTCAAAAAGATTCGAAGCAAAAACAAATTAAAAGATTGCAAATCCAAACTTTCTATTTTGAGGATCTACCACAAAAGAGATGAAGATATGAAGATATTGAAAAATCTAAAACTTAACCAATTCAAGTATCAAAGGACAAATTAGAAAAATTATATAAAGGACAAATTTAAGCCTTATCTTTCAAGTGCTAATGGAATTATTGAGAATGATCACTGCTTCAACAACTTAAATTGTGCAACAACTTGTTCTAAGCATTATCCTCCATCATCACAATCGTCCATTAATCTGTCAATTGCATTAAAAATCTTATATTAAACAATAATTTCAGTTAAAGTTCAAATAAACTCATTTAAGCAAATTCTAATTAAAATATTGGATTTATTCACAACTATAGTCCACGAAGACTAAGATTAAATGTTCAAAATGTGAGTAAAAATGTGTTCATCAGTTTCCACACCTTGAATGAAGATTAAACATATCAATATCAATTAAATGTTAAATCATATGATCTTCTGGGGTCAATATAATTTAGGACTTTCTTTGTAATTTTTATTATGTATTTTAATTAAGTAATTGAACGATAACAACACGGAAAGTTAAAAAAAAAATACACAAAGTTGAATCATTCATATTCCCATGGTGGAAAATAATGACGTGTTTGGTGGGAATTAAATACCACATTAGTAGGAGATAATTACTACTAATTATTAAATATTACTTACTATAGATTAATATGGAATTTAAAGGGCCTTGTGTAATTTGGCTTATAAAAGGATGATTTAGAAATGTACTTGAAGATATACATGAATTTTGATAGAAATTTGAGTTTTTTTCATGATAATTTTTATGGAGTTCTGAGTTATAAGAACTCAAATCTGATCCTATCAGGATAACCTGTGACGATGAACACTATGACTTATCACTCACCTTCTAATCTTTTGAGTTATGTCAATATCATTCTCCCTTGTCCAAAATGAATATAAAAAAAATGGTCCCCCCCTATTTTCTCATTAGTTGGTATCTAATATGATCTTCAGGGATCAATATAATTTTAGATTTTTTTGTGATTTTTTATTATGTATTTTAATTAAGTGGTAGAATTTTCACATAAAAAAAACTACAAAAAGGTGAAATATTGATATTCTCATGGTTGAAAATAATAGTGTGTTTGGTGGGGATTAAAGACTACGCTAGTAGGAGATAATTACTAGTAATCATTAAAGGTTACTTATTGAATATTAATGTAGAATTTATGGGGCCTTGTGTAATTTGGCCTATAAAAGGATGTATTTAGTAATGTAATGGAAGATATAAATGAATTTTGAAAGAAATTTAAGTTTTATCTTTGTGAGAACTTTTATGGAGTTTTTAAGTTAGAAGAACCCAAATATGATCTTATCAGAGTAACCTGTAGCAATCAACCTCATGACTTATCACTCACCTTCTCATCTTTCTTAAGTGTGATGTTAATATCCTTCTCCTATGTCCAAACTGAATATAAAAAAAAATGGTCTCCCTATTTTCTCGTCAGTTGGTGTCAAAGCTTCGACCCTTGATATTCAGTAAGATTGTTTTCTACTTTTAAATTACTTTCATTTTTTTTTTTTGGTCTTATGACAGATATTGCTGTTTTCTCCATTCAACAATGTGAGGAAGAGTTTTTCATGAGAAGTCTCAACAACACAACATTTGGTACCAATCAGTCAGTAGTGTTTAGGGATTGTAGTTTTGGAATGAAACATTAACAAAAGGGTGATCTTTAATCCTAGAATTATGTTTCTCTTGGAGGAAGCATACTCATGACGTACTAGGACAAATGTCCTTGAAGAAGGAGGGAATGATATGATCTTGAGCGGTTAATGTAATTTAGGATTTTCTTTGTAATTTTTATTATGTATTTTAATTAAGTGGTTGAATGGAACAGGAAAATAAAAAAAATGTAAAGAAAAAAATATATAAAATGGTGAATCATTCATATTCTCATAGTTGAAAATAATTATGCATTTGGTGGGAATTAAAGAGCACATTAATAGAGATAATTATTAGTAATCATTAAAGGTTACTTACTAAATATTAATGTGGAATTTAGAGGGTCTTATGTAATTTGGCCCATAAAAGGATGTATTTAAAAATATAATGGAAGATATAGATTAATTTTGAAAAAAATTTGAGTTTTCTCTTTTTGAGAACTTCTATAGAGTTCTGAGTTATAAGAACTCAAATTTGATCTTATCAAGGTAACATGTGGTGTGATGAACCCCATGACTTATCACTCACCTTCTCATCTTTCTTGAGTATGGCGTCAATATCCTTCTCTCTTGTCTAAACTAAATATAAAGAAAAACGGTCACCCCCTATTTTCTCGTCACAGACACATTCTGATGTCTTATTTCTAAAGAAGAGATTTCTAAAGTCCATGCTATGACAAGTGTGATAGAGATGTGGAAGACCCTGACATTGTCAGACAAAGGATCAAAAGAGGTAAAGATAAATAAATTGGCTCTAATTATACACTAGTATGAGACGTTCACCATGGACAGGTAGGTATTCTTATTATTCATGAACAGGTTTTGAAGGATGACCTCTGTCGTGACCATAAATCATGACAAATATGACGATCCAAAAAAAAAAAACTAATGAGAAGAAAGAAATGGAGTCGCCACCATAGTTTATTATGGAAAACTATGGAAAAACCAAGAAAAGAATAAGGAAAAGTCTGCGAATTAGAGATGAGCTCGGGAGTCGGTTACGCGTGGGGAAGGTATTAGCACCCCACAGTGCCTGTCTTAGGACAATACCTTTAATAAAATGAATCAAAATCAAATGTGGTTTATAAAATATTTATTTTTCCCAAAAAAAATATAATTAAAATGCAATTAAAAATGAAATAAAAAAAAAATTCGAAAACCCGACAAGGATTGACCTCGCTCCTACGTATCAACATCCTTAATGGATGAAGAATCAAGGAATACGCAGTTCTAAAAAAGGTTGAGTTGTTTTGAGAACTTGACATTTTATTCTTTTGAATTTTTATATATTTTTATTAATTTTGCAAATTTAATTTCATTCCGGAATATCATAGACACATGCGGCCTTTTGATAATCCAAACGAAAATTGAAACTCAAATTAAATTCTGCATGATGCGTGCGGTCATTTAGAACTTAAATCAAGAATTAATATTTATTTATTATATATATTTTTTAAAAAAAAGTCATAACCTAAAATTAACACTTTTAAAACATTATCATTATTTAGTAAAAAGATTTTTTTATTTTATTATTATTTTTTTAAAAAAAAGAAAAGAGGATTTTTTGTGTTTTAAGAAAACAAGACAAACCAGGGGTACTTCTGCAATTTGGAAGGTTTGTAGGTGCAGGTCCTATTTGATGGAGGTGCAGGAAGTAAATCTAACTCGGCTACTGGTAGGGGTATTTTGGGGATTGAAGAGGCCTGGGAGTGCAAAAGGTGCAGGCTTGGAACACAGGGGGTGCAGCGAGCACCCCCCACTAACCCATTAGGGTTGGTGGCGCACCTGCGCGCCTTGGGAGGCCATGGGAGTGCATGGCTGGAGGAGTGTGTGATGGCTGAGATGGATGGCGATGGTGGCGACGACGAGCGTCGTCAACGGCGGCAGCGGCGGCCAGCGACGGCGGTGGCGCAAAAATTGATGGGTGAGGGTCTTGTGCTACGCATGTTCATGGGTGCAGGGCTAGTGCTCGACGCTGGCCGTGCATGGAGTTGAAGCAGAAGAGATGGCAAGGAGAATGGCAAGGTATGGTGGTATTTGGGGGCAAAGCTTGGAGGTGGCCCGACGGTCTAAGGTGGCAAGGGGGATCTTGGTGAGGGCTGCATAAGGTCTGGAGGTGATAGCGAGGAAGTCATGCATGGTGATTTGGTGGCGTGGGTCTATATGGAAGGCATGATGACTACACAGTGGCTTGGAGGTGACGCCAGGGGATGTGGAAAATGCAGGGTAAAGTTGGAAGGCGTGATGGCTTTGTGAACGCTGGGAACGTCGTTGATGTGGAGGTCGAAGAGGGTGCAGTGGCAAACGTGAAGATTTCATGGGAGAGGTTGAGTTATGAGGCACATAGGAAACGTGATGGAGGCGTGGGCTCGTGGTGAGGGAGAGAGGTGTTGAGACTGGAAGGCGAGGCGTGGTTGACGAGAAGATGTAGTGAGGGCTGTAGTGAGGGATGTAATGGTTGCATGGTGGTGATGGTAGGTGGTTGCTACTCGGGTTTTAGAGGTGCAGTGGGATATGGTGAGGCAGAGAAAGTAGTGAGATTGTTAAGATGGAAAGCATAACTGGAGAAGTTTTCACGAGATCTGGAGGTCCGTAAAGGGCATGGCTACTCATGGCAGTGGCCACGGTTTATGAAGGTGCAAATGATGTAATTATTTGGGTGCGTGGGGTTGAGAGAGAGATAGTAGAGAGGATGGGGATGAGTGGAAGTGCTGTTTGAAGAATCTGTGACGCAGGGAAGTGAATCTAGAGGTGTACTGGCTTGATGATTATATGGTGGATTGGTAGGAAGGCAGGGGTGGAGTGGTGAAGCCGAGGTTAGCTTAGAAGTAGGTGCAGCTTGGATTTAGCTTCGACGGCATTTGAGGGGGACAAGGCTGATCACGGCGCTTTGGAGCTTTCATAGGTAGTGAAAGCTGTATGGGGTCTTTGTGGAAGTATTAGGATGGCTAGCTTCCGATGGAGAGGGAGGTGACTGGGAGAACATCATTTTCGGGCATATGCAGAGGTTGGGAGTGAGTGGGGATTTCTCTGTAAATAACCTCTTGGAACAGGCTCGAGTACCAACAGTACCACCATAGCTAGCTAGCAAGAACTGGTAAAGAGAAAAAAAAATAGTGGTGGCAGTATGGGTAGTCCAAAAATGAAAGTGAAATTACTGGTGAGTATGATGTATTTCACTAACATAACAAATTATTTATACATAACGATCCAAATATAACTTGTTCCAATTCAATTATAAACACTATTTAAAATCAATCCCTACTCACATCACAAACCAACATAAAACATATGAAGAATGATAATAAGATGTTGCAACTTCATTTCCTAACCAGTGAAATTATAGATTAAAATGCATAACCATTGAAGGCAAAATATGTTTTCTCTACCAGTCCTCTGCTCACCTATTCTCGAAAACGCTCTCCTCCCTTTCAATTTCTCTAAATTCCTCTTGATCCTCCTCCTTTCTTCAACTTTCGTTTTTCTCTCCTTTGCTCCCACTTTCGTCCCCCTCTACTCCGAGGGGTCACCTCCTTTTTCATTAACTTTTTTCCCCTCCAACTGATTTCCGTTTTCTTTTTCTCTCTCTCCCATGTGGCAACCCATTCCACTCACAAATCCTCTCCTCTCCACGTGGCGAGCAAATCTGATTTTAGTTTTTAATTCTTTAATTAATTTTAAATATCTACTCATTTCATATTCTCCTTCTCTCTTTTAATAAGAAAATTCAATCAATTTAATTTAAAAACAATTTTATTTATTTTTGTGATTAAAGCACCTACAAAATTGAATAAATCATTTCTAATAATAAAATAAAAATAAAATAATGGTATATTTTTATCCGAACAAAATCGGATATTGACAACGTCAAGACTATCAAGGAAAGAATCTTTCACAAGAAGGGAAGAAGACAATGTTTGTTAAGGCTTATGAAGCAAAAGATGATGCATTAGAAGATTAAGACACGACGATGAGCTTTCTTTCCTCACCAAAAAGTTTAGAAAAATGTTGAAGAAGCATGGGAATTATAGAAATGGTAGAAGATACAAGCCTAGAGAGAATAGAGATTAAAAAGAAAGTGTTGTTTGTTATGGGCGTAAAAAGCCTAGACACTTCATATTAGAATATCCAGACCTGGAGAACAAAGAAAAGGAGAAGTAGGAAGAGAGGAAGAAGAAAAAGGAGAAGTTTCAAAAGAAGAAGACTTTCATGTCCACTTTGCAAGATTTGGATTCTTTGATCTCAAGCTGTAATCAAGAAGTTCACCTTGGTCTTATGGTAGACACATCTACAATTCTAAAAAAGAAGAGTCTGATTAAGAGTTAGATTTTTTTTAACCTTCACTTTGTTCACTTAGCATATAACGAAGTCATATCTAATAATGTTAGAATTTTTGCTTCACATAAATCTATTAAAAGAAATTATAAAATGACACGTAAAGAAATTGAAAATATGCAAAAAGAGTATATAGTGTTTGATGATCTCTCTGCTAAAAATGCACAACTCCTAAAAGGCAATAGGCATCTATGTGAAGAGAACAAAGACTTGAAACAAAACCTCGAAACTCATAACACAAATCTGAAAAGGGTGAAAAATGAATTATTTTTGGTTAGAGAGAGTTTGAGTAGAGACCCATGGAAGCCAACCAAATGACAGACGATTTGTTATCAGAAAATGTTGCCCTTAGGAAGTTGTCTCCCAATCAAATATAAGTGGGAAATCTCTAGATCTTCTGATAAGAAACTACAAAAAATCTCATGACAAATCAGGGATAAGATATAAAGATAAAACTCAAAGAAACTAAAACTAAATCCTCATGCATCACCCTTTAGGTTGTCTATAAGTACATCATCTAATGGTGTCCTAAAAAGGAAACCATGGAGAAAAACTAACCAGAAAGGACCTAGAAAGGTGTGGGTACCTAAAACTAAAATAGTTCCTCTAACTAATGTTCTTAAATTAGAAAAAAAGACCCTTGTCATGGTAATTGGATAGTGGAAGCTCACGATATATGACAGAAGAAAACATATATTCCAAAACCTTCAGATAAAGAGAGGAGGAAAAGTCATATTTGGAGGAGACTAGCATGGCGGATGTGGTTAGGTAAGTTTTCTCTATTTATTAATGATGTTTTATTAATAGATGATATAAAACACAACCTCTTAAGCATAAGTCAATTGTGTGGTAATGGATCTAATATGATGTTTAACAAATACCAATGTATAATAAAATGAGATCAAAATGTTTGTTGCCAATAGACAAGGCAACCTTTATAAAATTGATATGCATAAGTTCTCAACTTAAAGGGTCTCTTATCTTGTGACTGTCAAAAAAGATCAGTGGATTTGGAACAAGAAGTGTGAACATGCTAGTTTGAGATTACTCTCAAAACCATAGAGGCCTCGTAAGAGGACGGTCATGCATTTCATTCAAAGAAAATCTTCTTTGTGATTCATGTGTTAAGGGTAAGCAAGTTAGAAGCTCTTTCAAAAGTAAAAATGATATTTCCACCGAAAGACCTCATGAGCTTATACACAAGACCTTTTTAAACCAACAAGAGTTGAGTCTATTAGTGGTAGAAGGCATGGTCTAATCATTGTTGATGATTATACTAGATAGGCATGTGCTAAATTCTTAAGCCATGAGGATGAGACTATTTCATATGAAATATGTTCAAATGAAAAAGACTTGCCAATTGTGGCTATTAGAAGTGATCATGGAGTTAATTTGAAAATGTTTTGCTCTGATACTTGTATATGTTCTGATACATGTTATGTGCTTATAGATTTGTTTTCATCATCAAAAAGAGAAAGATTGTTGAGACCCTAGACAATGTAAGACCTTTCTAAACGGTTTATACCCCCCTAGATAGTCTTATGACAGTAAATCATCTGTGAACTCTATAAAGTTTTGATGATAACTAAAAAAAACTCTAAGTATTGAATGTGAATAATATCATCTAAACATTCTAGCATTATTTTGTGTAGTTGCAGTTCTTAGTGGACCATTCAATCATTTACAATTCTTAGTAGACGTTCCAAGAGTTTTAGTTCATGGCAATGATCTATTAGATCAAAGATCTTACAAGATAAAATATATTTATTTAGATGAAAGTATGATGCTTAAATGTTTTTTTCTGGATAAATATACATGTGTAGAAAATGTTTTATGTTGAATCATTCGTCGATCCAAAGTCCCTTTAGATGGTCCAATCATCTGATAAAGTTTTGATAATAACAATACTCCAAGTATGTGTTTGTATTTAATGATCTTAGATGTTTGTTAGAGTAATATTCACATATCTCTAAGCATGATGAGTATGTACAGATGAATTGTAAACTCAAATAAGTGTTTATTTACTATTATTTTATTACATTAATTTTTGTTTAAAATTAAAAGAAGAGGAAAGTTCAAAAATAAATAAATATAAAAATAGCAAATGTTTTAAATCTGTTTTGAAATTTGCTTTGAATTTTATTTTGAGATCAAATCATTCTCTGCACCTTGGTTTATTGTTTTATCAAGTTTTGCTTATAATAAAATTAATTTGATTAAACGTATTTTATTTACCTATATATATTTTCATAAACCTTTTGAAATTAAGATTGGACCGTTATGTTGCTATAGCTAAATACAGAAACAATCCAAAATGATTTTGCTGCATACAGTTTTGATTTGATTTTTTTCTAAATCTTTAAAACAAATTAAAGTGCCTTTCACAAAAATATCAAAATCATATTTTATAACATGTTATGCTTTAACATTTAAATTTGTTCATGATGGAAATTATTCAAATTATTATAGAATATTTAAACATAATTAATTGTTTGAAATCAAATATATCTTGTGTTTCTATATGTAGCTAAAGTCTGTTTTAATGCAATATCAAGAATAGAAGTTGTTCTTCCAATGACTAGTTTCAACATTAGATGGTTAAGATTTCTCTTTCAAGCATCCAATGGCTAATTTCTACAAGGCTACATATAGACGAACAATTTCAAGTTGAAAGAAGACAAAAAGCAAAAAAGAGAAATACATCATAAATACATTGAAGAATTTACTAAATATTTAAGTGTTTATTGTAAACCTACTATTTAGAGCGTATAGAGTTTTGGAATGTCTGAAACCATTGTGTTATTGTTAACCTTTGTGAAGTAAGCCCTTGTGAGCTTTCACTGTTTTATCTTTTGAGAGTGTTTCTTTCAGTTTTGAGTGGTTTTGATCTCAGGGGGACATTGGAACTAGTATAACCTAGAGAGGTTTGTGTACTCGAATAACTTGAAGAGGTTTGTGACTCGTTGTAACTTGGAGAGGTTTATGTACTTGTTGTAACGATTTTATGAATAATGAACCTTGGGTGCTCTTGTTTAGTGGTTTTTGTTTACAGCGACTTGATTTCAGGCTCCATTCAACCCCTTTTCTGGAACCCGTTGTTCCTACATTTTATTTAATGGCTATATAATGTAGTTTTAAAGAATGTTTTAATTGCCAAAGGATTCATGATCATATTCGTAAGGAAAATAATAGTTTTAATTGATTATGTATTAACTACTTTTTCATATATTGTGAATGCTTTTGAATTGTTTCCTTAAGAATATTTGAAGCAATATCATGTTGAAAGATTATAAAGTTTACTTTCTTAGCATCTGTCACATTAAATAAGAAGATAGTTTTGAAGCTTAATAGAAGATCTTACAAATTTAAGGCTTTATTGTTTCGAGCTTCAATAGTCATATTCTAGAAGCTATGTAAAAGGATTAAAGTTGAAAAAAAAAATATATAACAACATAGAATGTATACATTCTTTTGGGAAAAGATTTGCAACACAAGTCTTATCAAGATTTTGATCATCTAGTCTTTTGAGTTGTGTGCTAAACCTTGTAATTCTTCACTTTGTGAAGTTATGCCCTTGTGAACTTTATTGTTCTTTCTCTAAGAGTGTTCTTATCATTTTATGAGTTCTTATCTCAAAGAGAGATTACAAAGGTATAACCTAGAGAGGTTTGTTTACTCGTGATAACCTAGAGAGATTTGTTAACTTGTTGTTACTTTGAGAGGTTCGTTAACTCATTGTAACCAAGTAATTTGATTAGTGAGACCTTTTAAGTAGTTTGCTTAAGGGAGAACTGGACATAGCCCAGGTGTTGGGGTTTATCAGTATAAAACATGTGTTGCTGCTATGATGTATTACTCTGTTGCTTGCTATACCACTATAAAAAAATTGAAATTACATACGGGCAAAATCCGTATGTAATAGCCAAAAAAAATTATTTACATTTTTTTTCTTTTCAATTTTATTACTATCTTTATATTTTTTTTAGTATATTTATTTTTTAGAATTATTTTTTTTATTGTTTTAGTTAGTTTTATTAACAATGTGCACCAGGTGAGATTCGAACCCAAGTCCCACATGCACCAACAGAACTGAACCTACCACTAAACTAGAGCAACATTATTGTCATAATATGATTATTAGCATTCTTATTATAATTATTGTTATTATTATTATTGTAATTATAATTTCTATAATTAATAATAATACTAATATTAACATTATTAATAATATTTATAATAATAATAATAATAATAATGATAATATTACTAATAATAAAATTAATAATAACAACAATAATATTTTGTTAATAATATTGTTAATAATAAAAGCAATTTTATTTAAATATAAATAATATTAATAATATCTAGTAATAATATTATTAATAATATTTATTTTATTAATAATAATAATAATAGTAATAATA
>Ga0209489_109152_pt1 | contig 12621 bp, 10 predicted proteins | sample SiratrowhiteBW_FD_187527 | JGI IMG/M metagenome (GOLD analysis project Ga0209489, IMG submission 187527) | Root nodule microbial communities of legume samples collected from California, USA - Siratro white BW (SPAdes) (version 2) | ecosystem: Host-associated > Plants > Roots > Nodule | place... | reverse complement strand
CACAGCTTTTTCAGTTTGTTCGAGACAATCTAAAAACAAACAATTTATAGTACCTTTTTGCCTTCCCATAATTGCTTGATATTGCTATGAGACAGGATCAATTCTACAAGTTGATCTGGATGGAAAGTTGGTGGCAGAGACATCCAAGGAAAGTTACTCCAATATAGATATCTCAGTTCATTAGAAATGCAATTCAGAGTTCCAAAACAGTTCACATTATCAAGAATGAGCAACTCAAGGTGATTCATTTTTGAGAGAGCATTCACTCTTATGCTTCCTCGGAGAAACTCGCCTCGATGTTGTTCAATAACTATCGCTTCAATATTTTTGGCTTCCTAAAGCATTTTATAGAGGAAAAAATTATTACATCTTTTTGATAATTTATAATTTTTTGAAAAATGACAAGCTAAGAATGTATATCAAAATAATTCTTTTACCTTATTTATTTTCATAACTTTGTTTAGATCCTCGTAGCTCCATAACCTGCTCCACTTTCTTGGTTCTTTTCTCGGACAATACTCTTACCCAACTCTTTCAACAAGTCATGCATTCTAATACACCCATCCGAACAACTTATGAGTGATTTCTCAATCAAAACTTTCATAACAATGTCAGGATAAAATTTTCGATAGTCGAGAAGTTTCTTCAAATTTGGCTCCCAAGAGTATTTAGAATAATTTGAAAAGAAGCAAGCAATATCTAGAAATAATTCTTTCTCTAGATTTTCCAATCCATCAAAACTTATTCGCAGCACGTCCATGATATCTTTGGTTGGATTTTCTTTCATTCTAGTCAATGCACTTCTCCATTCAGAAACATCTCGATCAAGTAAAAATGAGCCCAATACATTAATTGCTAATGGAAGACCTTTCACATACTTCAGTACCTCAAACGTCAACTCTTTGTATTCTTTCCGAATATCGTTAGATTTGAAAGCTTTATTGCAAAGTAACAGAAGAGCTTGAGTTTCTTCCAACACTTGAACATTGTAAACTCCATTTACTCCATAATTTTGCAAAATACGACAATCTCTAGAAACTATGATGATTCTACTCCCTGCACCTAGATATTCAGGATGCAAACCCAATTTCTGTAATTGTTCAACTTGATCAACATTATCAAGAACAACGAGTGTCTTTAAGTGACGTAGCCTAGTTCTTATCAACATAGTTCCATGGAAAACATTGTGTATCTCCATATTTCCCTGATTTAGAGCTTGACAAAGAAGTTGTTTTTGTGCACTTATTGCTCCAGAATGCAAATAAATTTTGCTTAAATCATCAATGTAACAATAAGCATTATATTGAGGAGAGATTTCATTAAACAATGCAGTTGCAAGTGTCGTCTTTCCTATTCCACCCATCCCACAAATTCCCACCAGGCGAACAATATCATTTGCACTCAAATCTAAAAGTTCTTCCAATTGTTTAACACGAGAATGCATATCAACTAAATCATCTCCAAAGCTCCAAATTTGATTACGACCCAATATTTCGATTACCTTTTCAACAACGTTTTCAATTTCTTCATATTGTGTTCTGTGCGGCCAAAGTTTAGAAAAAGGTACAATCATCACTGAGAGTTTACTTAAGACTTTCAAAAACAAAATAGAATATATAACATATAAATATGGCTATGTACTTACTTATTTTGCAGATCCCACCCGCAACGATCGCTACTTGTTTTGAGAGTTGCCCTCCATTCTTTTACCATTTCCAAGTCATCTTTGAACCTTTCTTTGTGTTCAGGAAAAGCTTTTGCAAAGTCTCCAGTTTGTTTTCGGACCTCAGAAGGAGTGACATCATAGAAAATAGGGAGCAAACTTCGACCTGTTTCTTCCACCCAATCAACGATCTTTGTAAGCTCTTTCATGCACCATGTGGATGATGCATAGTCCTTTGAAAAGACAACAATAAAAACTTGTGATCCTTCAATTGCGTCCAAGAGCTCAGACTCCAAGAACTCCCCTTTCTCGATTGTTTGGTCATCTCTGAAGGCAACAACTCCTTTTCTTTGAAGAGCTACAAAAAGATGATTTGTGAAACCATTACGAGTATCTGCACCTCTAAAGCTAACAAACACATCAAATTCTTAGTATGTGATGAAGAGCTGCGTTGACTTTTGTTGCAAGCCATTGTAGAAGGTGAAAATGCGCGTGCAAATCAAAATCATTTGAACCGTGTTTTTAGGTGTAGGACCATCGGAATAATTTTTATACAGTATATTAATAAATTTTTGTTAAGTTGAAATTCTTACTATGTCTTACTATTTTTACTACAAGAAATACCTTGTGTGACAAAAATTTAATTATAAATTTTCTCACTTTTAATATATTAGTTGTGACAATACTTTTATTTATAATAAATATTGTTTACAACAGTGACAAATTTAAAAAAAAGTCACAAATATTATCACAATAGTGACAAAATTAAAAAAATGTCACAATATTTATATTAAAAAATTACACATTACAAATAATTATTAAAAAAATATATAATATAGTTAGTTTTTTATAAAAAAATATAATTAATATAAAATTTATTAAATATTTATAAAAGAACAATTATTTAGTTTGAATTATTTGTTATTAATGACAACTTATTACTTATTAATTTACATGTTAGAATTGTTTCAAAATAATAATAATATTATAAATTTATATACTTAATAAAAAGGTTATAAATACATATATTTATATCAGGGAAAATATTACATTTATATTATTTTAAATTTAAATTTAAATTTATGATTTTTTGTTCTCAAATCAACATTTTTTTTTCCATTTTGTGATGATAATGTAATTAATAGTAATAAATATAAAACTTGTGACTATCGATATATTCTTTGTGACATTTTTTAATTAATCCCAAACAATTCATTAAAAATAACAAAATATAGATTCACAAATAATTATTCATTAATATAAAATATTATATAATAAAATTAATTTTATTTTGACATGAATATAATTAATAAAACTTTGTTAAGTGTTTATAAATTAATAATAAATATATAATATTAATTATTATTATTATTATTATTATTATTATATTACTAGTAATTATTAAGAAATATTAAATTTATTTTACTTTAAATTTAAACTTGTGATTTTTTTTAACGCAACAACTTTATTTTTACTATGCCACTTTAAAATTACAATAATATTTATGTTACAAATTTATTTAAATTTATGATTTTCTTTTTATATGTCACTATTTTTTATAATAATACAAGATATTAAATTTATTATTATTTTGTATATTAGTTATGATTATTTTTTTTAATTTTTCAAAAAAATATTAAAAATGACAAAATATACAAGTCACAAATAATTATTTATTAATATAAAATATCATATGATAAACTTATTTTTATTTTAATATGAATATAGTTAATAAAACTTTATTTAATGTGTATAAATTAATAATGATCATATAACATTAAATATTATATAATAATATTAAAAAAATATTAAATTTGTCCTACTTTAGATTTGAACCCATAAACTTTTGGTAAAAACACAATTAGATTGATATTTTTATCCATCTATTTATAACTGTATACTTTTTTTTGTTACGGTATTAATAAATAAATATATTCATTCAAATTTAAATTTATTATTTGAATTTAACATGTAAAATTTAAATTATCTATACTACTCTTTATATATATAAATATAAAAGCAAATAATAATTATATAGATATATATGGATGGAAATAAAAATTATATAGCGTATAACTTTAGGAGGTAACTTTTTATGTGGATCTTTATATTGGGGAAATTTACAGGTTAGATAAGAAGTTGATTTCAAATAGTCACCTCGATAAAGAATGCAGTCATTGATACAAGCATCTATTTTGGTGTAATCATGTCCAAGCTCACGAATAATTTTTCGAGCCTCGAAGTACGATTCAGGAACTTTATTTTCTAATGGAAATGCTTTTGTTAACAAAGTAAGTATGACATCAATTACTTTTGCGCTTAAACCAAAAAGACATTTAATATTCAATAATTGAACGATAAATGGTAACTTGGAGAAGTTTCAACAACAAGGATATAATTATTGTTCAACATTCTTTAGTAGTTTATAAAACTTAGATATTTTTCATTCATCGTATTATACTTTGAACTTGTTGTATACCTTGTTTAATAACTTTCTTTTGTGTCTTCAACATTAATAACACTCTCAATATCATGTAACATACTTTGAATCTCATCACTATAATTTTTCTTGTCATCATCTTTATATTATTCCTTCGCTACTTCTCCATAAAGATCCAATATAATATAATCTCTTTTTATGACAATTGTGATCAAGTGCTCATATATGATTCTTTTAGATTGAAATAGATTATTGTTTCACTTTTTGCAAGGACCTCGTATTAACTTTCCTGCCTCAAGATCTGTAAATGCAAATTCAATAAAGTCTATAACTCCTTTTTTATATAAAGGTTTTGTTATATCAATTATTTGCATCCAACTTTTATCTAATCCCATACCCATTAAAGAAATATATTAACAATAAGAGAAATTCTACAATTAAATGTGTTAAAGTGCAAACGAAAATACATATTTAAAAAACATGAAATCACATAATAAATATTTTGTCTTAAAAAAATTAATAATTTTAAATTTAAGATACTAAAATCTAAGACCATGTTCTAAATAAGATATATTTATATATAAATGCATAAATATAGAGAACAACGAAATTTAGTTAGCTTGAACACTTATATTAGAAAAATTTCTCCAATAAAAGTCAATTTAAATAAAATTAATGAATGTTCTTACAGAGAAAAAGCGTGAATTGTCCGAAGTAGAAACAAGTAGGGCTTCAAGATTTGAAAAATGACCACTGAGCTATTGAGAAAGATCAAGTAGAGATCTTCGTATAGAAGATTTTCAAATAGAGAGATTTTTAGTACAAGTATATGAGTACCTAATGAGAATCATTAAGTGAGTACTCCCCAGATAATAAATATATAAGTTTTTGAATTTATCTTAAAACTTTCACTAGTAGAAAAAACACATTCCACTGCAGGATATCATCACGGTTAAAAAAGAACCGCAATTAAAAATAACACGGTGCCATTTTTGAAATTAAGTGCAACCATACCACCGCGGTTGTGCACAACAACCGCAATTGTATTAACGTTGCAGCATATACCACTACGGTTGGACCGAGAACTGCGATGGTAAGACACACAAATATTTAAAATTGAAATTGTAGGGAGATACAATCGCGGTTGTTTAAACAACCGTGATGGTATCTGCAAAATAATTTTTAAATTATTTTGCAAGGAGATACCATTGCGGCTGTTTAAACAACCGTGATGGTATGTGGGATACGAGCGTGGTTCCCACTAACAACCGCGCTCGTATCCCTTGTTTTAGGGGTGTTTTACGCGTTTACCTCTTCCTTCCTCTCTCGCTTTCGTCTTCTTCCCTCTCTCGAGCAGCCTTGCCGTCGTGCAGTGCCATCTCTTCTTCTTTTTCTCTCCTGCTTCTGCTGCCACCCCCACCCCTAAGACGCTTCTTTTCTTCTTCTTATGTCACCAACCCACCACCACGTATCTTTGTCTTTTGCTTCCGTCACCACCCCCACCACCACTAAGAAGTCCACTATCTTCTGCTTCCGCCGCCACCCCCACCACCACTCAGGGCTCTCTCTCTTTGTCTGCATTTATTCAATTTTCTCTGTTTAACTTCATTCTCTATTTTCAGGTATCTGCCATAGTCGTCCACACGCTTCTCAAGTCTACTGCCATTGTATCGTGGTGTTGCTGCCATTGTCTCTACTTTTCAGGTTCGTCCATTTCTTTTGTCAAATTCTCAATGCTTCTATTTAATTAACTTACTTTACTGGTGCTTTATATTTGTTTGTACACTAGGATGATGTTAGAGGTGTGAGGGTAATTCGAAAAGATCAACAACGGGTACTCCAAGCACACTTGTATATTTTGAACAATACTAATGATGTTCTTCCTTTCTTAGATGAACACAAAATGTTGTTGAAGTCAATAAATCCACAGGCAAATGAGAAGTGGTTGTTGAATGTACATAACAAGATGTTTTTGAAATGGTTTAAAGAGAAAATTGGTGATAGAACTCGTGATGTTGAAGATTTGAAATGGTTAGCACAAGACCTAACGTTGATGTCATAACATGGTCTGGATATGATATTAATAAGTTCTCTTTTTACACAAACACTAAGGACCAAAAAAGTACAATGCAGAATAGTGGTGTCACCCTTGAGGCAGAGTCAATGCACTTTGCTAGTTCAAAAGATAACAATCTTGTCATGGCTACAATAAGTCACTATGGAGTAATTGAAGAAATCTGGGAAGTTGACTGTGTGAAATTTAGAGTTCTGGTATTTATATGTAAATGGGTTGATAGTAACATAGGAGTGCATGTTGTTGACTTGAGTTTTACATTAGTTGATCTCATAAAGATAGGTTATAAGGAAGATCCTTTTATCATGGCTTACCAAGTAAAACAAGTTTTTTATGTTAAAGATCCTTCAAATGAGAGGTGGTCAGTTGTCATCCAAGGGAGAAATGAACCTGATGTCGATAACCATGATGACTCAATAGTCCAATATGCTAATAATTCGTCATTCTCAAGACAATTACCTCCTATGAATGAGGAAAATGATGTTGATGAAGTACATGCTACACGAACAGATCGTAATGAAGGAATATGGAAAAACATTGCAACACTTCCATAATACAAAAATAAGTAATGTTTATTTTTTTATATGATTTAATTTTAACATTTGATGTTATTGTTGATGTTATATATTAAGCATGTTTTTTTTTCAATTTTAGGTCATGACTGATTCTTCAAAGAAGACTAGAGAAACTACACGCTTGAAAGCTATTGCCATTAATCGTCTTAGTGGTATCAAAATCCTAGTTGATATAGATCCTCAAAGTGGTAGGGATTCAACCCAAATTTTGCCAAGTTTGGCAATTATTGTGGTGTCTATGCACGATAAAAAGTATCTATCTTGGTACCTGACTGGGATCATGTGACTGAAGAAGAAAAATATCTGATTTGGCAGGACCTTTGTGTAAGTAACAAATTTATAGGTTATTATAATTACTGATGATGAATTCTTTTGTTAATTGCTTGATGACTTATTTATTTAATTTTGCAGACAAGCTTTGAATTTGAAATCTCCATCTTCATTATGAAGAAGATTATGTCATCCATTAGGGCAAAATGGAGGTCATTGAAGGCCACCTTGACCACTACATACGTATATGGAAAACACAAAGGAAAGTCGCCTTGTGAAAAATATGAAATTGATGAAGAGACTTGGAGATAATTTGTCCAAATTAGAGAGGATCCCTCTTGGCAGGTTTGTCTTTTTTATCCAGGCCCAGTTAATTAAATAATATGAATGTGACAAAGGTCATTTTTGTATATTGTAAAAGAAGAGGAAGAAAACACAAGACATTCCACATAAGAATCTCAGCCCCCACTGATTGTCTACGGGGGTTATGATTTATTAGAAAGGAATATAATGAAAGAAAAGATCAAATCATTACATGATTCTTCAACTTCAGAAGATGTTTTTTCTCCTCCATCCCCTCCTAGTTGACATGAGAAATGGAAATTGGCTATGACATCTTCAAAGTCTGAAGAGATTGTCCATCGAATTGTGAGTTAATGTCAATAAATTGAGTACCAAGTAATGTTTTCATTTGTAGTATTTAATTGATGACTTTTATTGTATTATTTTTCGTAGGATGACCTGGTGCAACAGAGCTCACAGGGAAGTTTTGTGAGTCAAGGAAAATAAGATATACTAACGAAAGTTATTGGCATTCCAGAACACCCTAGTCGTGTCCGCACTGCTGGGTTTGGTGTAGGGGTAAGATAATTTTTTGGATCAACTTCTCGGTCTTCCTCATCTGCGACACCAGCCACACAAGACCACCTAGCTAAGATGAGAGAAGAACTAAGATGAGAAATGAGAGAAGAAATTAGATGAGAAACGGAGCAGATTGTTTCATCCATGGACATAACACAATATCACAATCCTATGCAGCTAGATGAAGCACTACGAACACGTGGTAGAGTTAGCATAAAGGATTGTTGTGCTGATGACGACGAGGACGAGGACGAAGAGAAGCTACAAACTGATATTTCATATATTTGTAAGTTGTTTACTAGAGATCATCCTCGTTTGGTAGCGATTGGGAGAGTATATGCTACAGGTTTGAAGATCCACATAGTGTCACTTAGAGAAGGTTTCAGTAGAATGGTCATCGGAAAAGTTAAAGATGCAGATGCCGAGGTGTCAGAGCCCACGTCAGAGGTTAGATTTGTGAGACAAGCACTCGGTACATTTATTGCATGGCCTACACATCTCCTAAAGGTCATTTTTAAAAAACATAAGGTATGATTGTCATCATTTCTCTTTATGTTATTTAAATTAACACTTAATTTTGTTTAAATTAATATATTTAGTTTTGTTATTTTTTGTTACAGGACGGTGAGAGTAAACAGAAATCACCAAGTTCTAAGCCCCAGCCACCCCCAACAACTCCTGATAGATGTGAATCCAATTTATTCATTGTTTAGGCTTTTCCACATCATGTATGATTCACCTTGTCCAATTATGTGGGATCATACAATATTTGGTGTCAACAATGGTGGTATGCAATTGTACGTATACATGAATGGTATAATGAAAATCGCTATGGGATCCCAAATGTTAAACATTACAGTCATTCAGTTATGGATGAAGTAAGTATACTTTAGAGTTACACACTTTTACATTTCTTAATATGTTTTTACTGATATCCATGATATTAACAATGCAGGTACATAAATAAATTAGTTTATAACTCAAGAAATTCTGATATCTATGGATTCCTTGAGCCACAAAGTATACAAATGTCCAAAAATAAAAATTTGGAATGCCAAAATTATATACAGAGATGAATTGGAGAATACAGAAAGAGCATTTACTTAGTCCTAATTATTCAATCGTAAGTTACTAATCTTTATATTTTTTATTTTAAGTAATTTAGAGAACATGAATAATGGATTCATTATTTTAGGAGCCATTGACAACTAATGGTTGTTTGTCTTTTGGAAAATAATGTGGTCTGGTTCTGTTCATTGCATAAAAAGCCAACTAATGAGTTTAAACAAGTGGTACAAGTGTATGATTTAATTTACCTTATAAAATTTTGATCTTGTTTGTATAATATACAAGTTATTACTAATCATCTTTGATTTTACTGCAATTAATGTTATTAATGTACTTGGCGGTAGATCTCTACCCACATCCCATACCCTACATTGGGTGCAGCCTAAGGTATTTTTATTCTTAATTGAACCTATTAAATTCGTTGTGGACTTGTTTAATGATTTAAATTTGATGAAATTGTAGTATAACAAACAAAAAGGAGGTTGGAATGTGGATACTATGTGATGCATTGAATGAAGACCATAGTCCAAGCCCATATTACCGACTCTTGGGAGTATGTATGAAAGTGTTCAAATTAGATAACATTATGATGAGTTTCATATGGTGATAACTACTAACACGGTTATGCTAATTCAGGTTTTCATAGATCCATACCCAATTGAACACAAGTACATAGAACATATTCGGAAAGAATAGACAACTTACTTTATTGAAAAGAGAAATGAAAACATAGAATAAACTTGTAGTAATTATAGTATAATGTATAGTATATTGTATGACTTATATTATGTTTGTCTAACTTGTAATATATTGTAACAACTTTCTAGTGTATTCATAGACTTATATAATGGCTGTGTAAATACTTAGTATAACTTGTAATGTTTGTGTAAAAATTATTCTTTTTACTATTAGTGTTTAAAGATAAGTTTGTTACTGTCATTCTGTTGGTTATAACCAAATTAATTATCATGTATATATTAATTGCAAATAATTATCTTTGTGTATATCTTAATAGTAGATAACATATTTGAAAAAGAAAATAAGAGAAAGATGTTAGTTTATAATAAGATATATATAAAAAATATAAATCTTATTTATTAACATTCATGATAAACACAAATATTCATCTATATATTAGAGAAATGTATCCTCTAGATATTGATAGATTTTAGTGAATACTCTATACAAAGATTTGAATGATATTAACATATTACGATAATTTCATTCAATAATCTTTATCTATTTTTATCGTTTTCTATTATATCAAATTATGTATTTCTATATTTAAAAAATAATATAATTATACTTCAAATTTTAATTTATTAAATTAAATTAATAAATATAACTATATATCAATATATTAATTAATATATTTTTTTTTCACATTTACTTGGTGCCATGGTAGTTAAAATCGAGAGTTTACTCGTAAATTGTAAGATTTTACAATCTTACATGCTTAATACGATTCAAATTCCACTCAAGATCGTTAAATAGCAAGATCGTACGGATCGTCGAACAAAATCGCAAAAACGTGTGATCACGATTTTTTCCAGTATCAAACTCTTCACCTTCCTGAGTTAATCCAAACCTAATTTTATTTAAAATTAATGTAATTAAATTCTGACTTTGTTACATGTGTCGTATCACCACCCAATTCATACAATTAGAATTAATGTAATTAAAATAAAATGGAAATAATGAAGAGTCTCTTTTCTATTACTACACTTCACATTTACTCTTTTCCATTTTCCAATAACATTTTAATTGAAGAGTCTTTTACTTTACCTGCACGCTCACTCCTCCTTCCTGATTGGGTCTATTTCACATTCAAATAAAATAAAATAAATTAATTTAATTTAATTAAGGCAAATGAAACTTCTCTTTTACATTCGCATAGTTGTATCTTCTTGTTTGTAGGACACCACTTTACTCTCAAACTCACAAAAACTGATAGTTTTGTTTCTGTATCTTCTTATAGGCGGGACACCACTTCACTCTCAAACTAAGACTCACAAAACTGACGGTTTTGTTTCTATCTCTTTCACTTTTATTTCTTTTATTCAGCTATGTCTCTTTTTTTATGTACTTATATTTATTTTACAAAATAAACTGCAGAAGAATATTACATAATGGCTTCAGGAGCTTCTAATCCTCCCTCTAATGATGTTGCTGCTGAAAAGGGTTCCTTCTCACAAAGTGCTCACACTAAAAAGGTGGTAAAGAATGCTCCAGGTAGTAGAACAAACGTGGCTTGGAAACATGGAATATGTATTGATGGTGATCCAAGAAAGATTCAATGCAAATTTTGCCAGAAGACTATAACAGGAAGGGTTTACAGGTTGAAACACCACTTGGCAAGAACTCAAAAGGATGTAGTTGCCTGCAAAAGTGTTACGTATGAAGTAAAAAGAGAAATGTTTGAAGTTGTTGTGGGCTTGCAACAAAAATTAATGAAAAAAACAAGGCTTGATACTGAGGATGATGTTATAGAAATTGAAAAAAGAAATAGGATTGAAGAAGAGGATAAAATTATTTTTAAGAAGAGGGCAACCAGTTCACAGACCACAATTAATCAACTATTTAAGAAGGATGAAAGAGAGAGTGTTTGTAGGGATGTGGCAAGGCATTTTTATGATAATGGGATACCATTTAATGTGTCAAGAAGCAGATCATTTAAGAGGATGGTTGAGTCTATTGCAAATTATGGCCCAGGATTTAAGCCACCTTCATACCATGAGATAAGAGTAAACTACTTAAAGGAAGAAGTTCAAGCAACAAAAGATGCTTTGGAAGTTCATAGGACTGCATGGAAGAAAACAGGTTGCATGATAATGACTGATGGGTGGACTGATAAGAGAAGAAGAACTATATTGAACTTCTTAGTTAATAGTCCAAAGGGAACTATTCTTTTGAAATCTATTGATCCCTCTGCTATCTCAAAAACAACTAATAAAATTTGTAAGATGTTGGATGACATCGTTGAAGAAATCGGTGAGGAAAATGTTGTCCAAATTGCAACAGACAATGCTGTCAATTATAAAGCAGCCAGTGAGTTGTTAATGAAGAAAAGGAAAACACTCTATTGGACTCCATGTGCAGCACATTGCATTGACTTAATGTTAGAAGATTTTGAAAAGAAGGTACCTGTTCATCAAAATACTATTCCAAAAGGTAGAAAAATTACTACTTATATTTATTCTAGGACATCTTTAATTTCTTTGCTACATCACTTCACAAAGGGGAGAGACTTGTTGAGGCCAGGTTTAACTCGTTTTGCCACCTCTTACTTAACATTAGGTTGTCTTTTAGAACACAGGGGCCCTTTGATTAGAATGTTTACTAGTGATGAGTGGAAGGATACTCATTTTGCAAGGACAAGGGATGGAAGTTCAGTTGAAGAGGTGGTTTTGGATAAAGAATTTTGGAAGAGTACTGTCACATGTTTGAAGGGTGCATTTCCTATAATGCAAGTGCTTAGAATGGTAGATTCTGATGATCAACCAGCCATGAGTTTCATCTACAAGGAAAAGGCTAAAGAAAAGATACAAAAAGAGTTTAATGGTGATAAGAAAAGGTAAATAATTTACTAATCTCCTAATTGAAATTTCATTTTATCTTTAGATTTGACTCCTTAGTAATTTGAGAACATTAATTCTTTTTTTTTTTTTTT
>Ga0209489_109149_pt1 | contig 12624 bp, 8 predicted proteins | sample SiratrowhiteBW_FD_187527 | JGI IMG/M metagenome (GOLD analysis project Ga0209489, IMG submission 187527) | Root nodule microbial communities of legume samples collected from California, USA - Siratro white BW (SPAdes) (version 2) | ecosystem: Host-associated > Plants > Roots > Nodule | place: USA... | reverse complement strand
ATATATATATATATATGTATGTATCTTTTATTGAAGACTAAATATTGCTCGAAATGAATAATAAGTATTTTTTTAATATTTAATACAACTGATTTTAATATTAGGAATTAAGACATGTGAGGTTTTGATTGGTTATGGTTGTAACTTTTATACTACACGCTAAGTGTTTTATGTGTTTTGGTCCCTATTCAGTAGAATGCATGCGAGGAATCCCACAAAAAATAAAAATAAAAAAAATATAGAGAAATCTAGTTCATTGATTTTGGAAAAAGTTCAAATCGTAACGGAAGTTCAAATTAAGGAAATGAAAAATCTAGAGTTTGTTATCTAATAATTAATATTTGTCTTTTGGCAAATAGTTTGAAAGGCGAATCTAGTTTTGCCGGCGAATATTCATGTGGCAGTGGGACCCGGCTAATATTATGGCAAGTATGATTAATTATATAACCCCGAGATCAACTTAAGGGTAATATTACTAAAATTCAAAATTTAGGACAAAATCATTAGTTATTTTTTTTTTTTGTAAAAAAAATATTTTTAATATTAAACTTAAAGGAAAAATAGACTTAGATGCATCAATCCTCATTACTGCATCAATAAGTAGAGTGGAAAAAAAAATTCGTCATTTACATAACATTGGTTTCAAAAAAGCTTTATGTTAAAATTATGGTAGCAATTTTATAAATATTAGATTATTTTCAAAAGTCAATTAATATAAAAAGTGATTAAATTAAAAACATTTTATAACTTTTCCTTCTTCCTTCTCTTCTTCTCCTATCACACCATGCCATGAGAATGTTAATTAGTGGTTCTTCTCTATCTTCTTCCTTTATCAACTTTTCTTCTTTGTTCATGTGCTCTTCCATCAGCTCTTATTGGACACTTGCATGGGACAATACATTCTTCTCCACCAACCACCATCCTCCATGTCACATCGCCACCCTCTTTCCCTTGTACCACCCTTCTTGCTTCTTTCTCCAAAATTGAGGTGGAGTTTCTTTGTATAGAGGCAATTCCAATCTATTGATCTAATCTCTAAATAATAACCTCTAAATATCCAATTCATATTCAATTCAACCAAAATGATTAAATAACCATAACAATAAAATTATTATTTAATTTACTTTATTATTCTATTAACTAAATGTATTTTTAAAATATTAAATCATTTTAAATTCTTCAAATATTGAATAATATAGTCTATTTTAAAAAATATTCTAAATAATTTAGTAAATGATATTTTGATATAATTTATTAATAAAAAAAATTAAAACGAGTGATTCAATTGATTCAATCTAATTCAATCCATTAAAAATGAATTGAATTGAATTATATTTAGTAAAAAATGAAGAAATATAATTCAATTTAACTTAATATTTTTTTATTGTATTAGATGATAGATTTATCAAAATCTGATCGAGACCGTTAACACCTCTTTATATATAGAAATTTAATTAGAAAGTTTTAGTTAAATATAGAAATATATCAAAAGAAAAGAGTTAGAAGTTAGGTAAATAGAGAATCTAGTTACGTTATCTTGCCATGAAATTTTATTGTGATTCCATCTTATAAAAATAAAGTAAATAAACTATTTTTTTTTTAAAAGAAACAACATGTTATGTTACAATTGGCTTAGAAAATACTGTTCTATATCATGTAACATTACAATTGTCGTCTCATTTGTATTTTATACATTAATTATATATTTTTTTAAGTCTCTCACAATTCCTCCTATATAATCTAACTTATTTTTATATCTATTTAAATATTTTTGTTGATAAATAAAAATACCTTATCTCTATATTAACTTGCAAAAACAATTAATTATTCAATTAAGGACATATCAATTTCATTTCATCATGCAACAACTTCAAAGCATTATTGTATATACTTTAATTAGTATCCATGAAGACAATAAATTTGTTAAACATTGGAAACCTTTTATGCATTTTTACGAAAATACGGTGTTATTCATGAAACAGGGGAAGGAAAAGAATTGAAATTAAAACGTTAATAATTTATTTTCAATTTTTTTTTCTAAAACAAGATTATCGAAGATTACTGAAATCGTTAATAATATACATTTTTGAAATTTGAATTAAAAGGGATTTAAAAATAAATATAAAAAACATAAAAACATATAATTCAAATACACAATTAGAAAGAGAGTAAAGTTTTTTTTTTAAGAATGCAATAATGAATAAAAAGAAACGGGAGTAATAAGGTTACTCCAACCTATTTACAAAACAAAGTCAAAATAAATAGAAAAACAGGAGCATACAGAATGTAAACGGTATATGTCCTATTCTAAACATAAATCTCCGAAAAACCAACACAATAGAACCATCACCCTTGGATAGTGAAAAAGTGTTTAACAATTACAAGGGAAAACACTGAGGTGAAAACATATACACAAGTATTGTGTATACACCAAAAGGTTCCACAAAACATGTTGTAACATCTTAGTTCCTTCCACCACAATTTGTCACTCACAGATAAGGATGGTTGTCACACCAAACCCTGCACCAGAAAAATGTAGATCCTATACAAGATCTATGAATGTCACAATAACATAGAGATGCATGTCACAGGATCAATACACCAATCAGAGTAAGAGAATGTAGCATTCTTGTATTTTGCTCTTACTATAGCCCATGATTTAACTTGAATAGCACAAAACAACTCCTGACTATCAAACACCTTATTATTAAAAATAATATCATTCCTAAGTTTCCAAATATGCTAAACGATAATCATCCAAATTGTATAATCCACTGAAACACCTTTACTAGAGATCCTATACAGCTAAAATCCTAAAAAATGATCCCTAAGCATACAATGAAGTACAAAGTTCATCCCAAACCAATTATTACACAGGTTCCAAATGTTGTAGACACACCTACATGTAAAAAATAAGTGGCTAACACTCTCTTCACCTATATTGCACATCACACATAGGGGGATCACATTAGGAATTCCTAACCTTATTAGCTTGTCTTTAGTTGGAAGCTTATTATGCATCACTCTACAGCTACACAGTACAGATTATGGTTGACCTTTCGTATTCCATAATAATTTAAATGCATCCTCGCAGCCCCCTACACCCCCTTGTGAAATGATGCTATAAGTATGCTTCACATTATACTTCTTATCTACACTACCTATCCACTCCCACCTATCTTCATTATCCTTATTAATTACACATCTCTGCAAAACTGCACAAAAATCATCCATCATTGTATGTTCCCACTTAAACCATGCCCTTCTCCAAAAAAAAATTCCAATTCCAATTTTGACCTTGCCACTCTCCGAAATCCTGAATTTTGAGATTTTTCTGGATAGAATTTGCATATATTCTAGGATATGTCACCTTGAGTGTGGTTACCCCAACCCAGACATCTTCCCAAAAATAAATTTTACTTCCACTTCCAACACTCCAAATCAAATTCTTGTTGAACCACTGTCCTCCCTCACTATTCCCACTAATGCTTCTAAGATCCCTCCACCATCTAGATTCACATTTTTTACTGTCAATAGAGTCTAGACTTTTCCAAGATCCATATTTTGAATTAACTATATCAATCCATAATCCTTCTTCCTCTAAGCCCGATCTCCATTTCCACTTACCTAGGAGAGCCTTATTAAACTTTTCAACATCCTTGACGCCTAAGCCTCCACTCTCTCTGTTTTTGCACACAGTATTCCAACTAACCCAAGCCATTTTTTTCGAATCATGACCCTACCCCACAAAAATTGCCTCTGGATTCTAATGAGTTCTTTACAAAAAGTTTTAGGAACTTTAAACAATGACATGAAGTACAATGGCAAAGTTGAAATAACAGATTTTATTAAGGTTAAAGCTGAAATAACAGATTTTATTAAGGTTAGAGAGTAATTATTAGTTCATTCATTTACATGATCTATGTCCAAATCTCAAATTCAGTATTATCAAAATCAGATTCATTATCGACCCAATTAACACAAATAAGCGAGTCATCGGTTAAACTGAATTATGTGGTATATTAAAGAAATATGTAATTTTATATTACTTATATATCTAAAAATCAACGTTGTCATGTATTAACAAGAGAATATGTAATCTGTATAGTGAAATTCTATTATATAGTTAGGAATGATATTTTGTTTATATCTTATAATCTTTATGTTTAACAAGCACATTCCAACGAACATACTACCTTTATAGGCTGCGAAAACCATTGCAACGAAAATATAGCATAAATATATTTATTAATGTTATTTCTATGCCTAAATTGATGCATCTATGACTCTCTATCACTGACCAATGAAACAAGTTCAAGCGTGGGAATTTAGATTTGAGGAATAAATAAAGCATTTTTCTCCATATATTAATAGTATATGGCAATCATAGAACTATTGCATATCATGCGCAGCCTAATAAACCGGCTCCATTGAGGTGAATCATATAACATCTAAATATGTGCACGCAAACGTACCGACAAATATCATTTTTTTTATCCTCAGTTGTTAGTTTATTTTCATTACAAAAATTATAATGTTGGATCTTAATGGAAAATAATCAATGGATATCTAAAAACGTACATGGGTAGCTTATGACATGACATTGTATTTTTTTCCAATTTAAGAATCAACTGAAACAGTGATTGCAGATTGTGGTCATGTCATGTTGGATTAGGATTTTGAAGCACAAGCACAAAAGGGCCTTGATTTAACTAACGATGTTTGGATTTGAACATATAGAGGATAAGAATTTTGCTGTGAATGGTAGTCCCACCTGATGTAAACGTGATTGCATTAATAGAGAATACATATCTCTGAAAAAGTGAACCCAAGAAGGATTTGTAGCTTTTAGTGAAGTTCTAATGATAAAAAACATGTTTTGGAAAAAGTATACCAAAAGTTTTGAGTGAAGTAAAAGTTGTTATTCTTATAATGATTAATTAGTACACAAGAAAGATTAGAGAAAGCAGATTCCATAAGATGCTTTGTAGGAGGGAGTGGTGTAAGGAATATTGTGTGATCAAATGGCAACCCTAAGTTAGTTGAGTGAGTTATTAGGTGCCATTCCTTTATGGGTTGGAATGTTACACAACTGGTCATGATATCCATTCTTTGTCACCTTTCTCCCAGATCTGTATTATTGCCCTGAGGGAAAATTGGAACAAGAAAAATGCAACCCTGAGAAAATCAGGGACAAATAGGAACCTAATCAATTGTCACACTTTTGAAAAAAGATCTTGGTAAATCTGAAAAAGAGTGTGTAAGATATTGTTCACTACAGCATTATTCTTCTTCCACGCTTGCAATCATGGCCAAGTTAATTTTGGAATTTACAGGTCGCCATAGATAGCTAGGCCATGACTCGCATCCAAAGAGGCAAAAATGAATCTTCTTGTTAGATATGCAGAAAGATTGCACAAGATAAGTGCCAAAGCAGTACGGCTCTGCCCCATTCCTCTCCTTTCGAATTCAGAACACATAATTTGTTGATTCCTTGTTGGGTTGCCACTTTTACCTACACCAAGTCTCACCTACCACTTTCTCTTTCCATAATGCCCCTCTTCTCGTTTCATTACCCTATCCATACTTTCCTCTCATATCTCCCAAATGTATCTTATTTCAACATTCTTCTCATCTCTAGCTACTTTTATTACACATTTATAAAAAATTATCATCTTTGGACTATTTAACTGGTGTATAGAACTAAATATTTATGAATAATCGGATAGTAATCCGACAGCGAGTGATACGATATATCCATAAAATTTTATTAAGATAGACTTTGATACTATATTACGAGGTGAGTTCAATCTAATTGATTCTTATAAAATCGATTTGTAAGGTGAGAATTAACTCCGGACAGTAGTCTGATAACGATTGACACGGTACGTATATCAAATTTCATCAAAGATAAATCGTGATACCAAAATAAATTTAATCTAACTCATTCTTAAAAAATCGATTGTAAAGTGAGAATTAGCTTCATTTATATATCATAAATTAACTTTTATGTCTAGTCAATATTATTATAATTCAAAACTTATATTAAAAAACAGTCACTCATAAGTTAGAAGAGTTTTTTTATACACTGATACAATTTGGTGATTTGCTGCTCTTATTTCTCTCGCCCCACCTCAGCACAAATTCATGTCATCCACAGAGATCATGATATGCTAATGACTGTGCCAAATCTACAGCTACTACCACATGATGAGTGAAGCTAAGTGCTTGTATTATCGCTGTTGTCACTATATTGAGCTAACACTTTGGACTGAATGTCTTATGAATTTGATAGGGTATCAAATAGAAATAATTCCCAATTCTTATTCGCGCAAAGTGTATTGAACATGTGTTGAGCTGCAACTCGTACAAAGTTTTTTGTGAGTCTGTCGTATCTGTTAGGTTGTAACAACAGCACATTGTACTTTTGACTAAATATATGCCTTATCCAGAGTGTGAGCAATAAGCAATGCTTATCCGATGTCTCTAAACACATGTACGAAGTATAAAGTCTAAACCTGAATTGAAGCTTTTAAGTTCCATCCCGATCAGGATGTGAACCTGATGCGGTTGGTTTGGAACCCAATAAAGAAATAAAGGAATGAGGATTTAACACGTCTCTTAGTTCATGTGAGCAACTTTTGGGTAGAATATAGCAGATGGTTGCCTGTGACTGGTTTCACAACTTGGCAAAGATTCAACACTTCTTCGCTTGCTCAATACGTGGGTTATGTTTATTCAGTGAAAAAAGATGCAAAGTCAATTTCTTTTGAATTCGAGGTGTAAGAGATTCTACACCCTCAATTCCTTTTTCCACCTCTTAGAAGCCATTGCTTTTACTGGTGATAAGGTCACTGAATTTGCGGCAACTATCTAAATTCAAAATAACTTCTAGTTTCTTTTAAAGAGCAAGATAAGAATTAGACATTAGGACTACTCAGTTTTGGTCAAATTAAGTTAAATGTGGATTTTCACATCCGAATTGAAATGTAGTAGCAAATTGAGTACATCAGCAATGCCTGAAAATTGTACTTAAAAGCAATATCCGTACTATATTGCATAAAAAGAAACATTTTGATGGTATATTGAGACTCCAAAAGCATAAAAGTAAAATGATTTTGAATTATGTTGTGAACCCCATCTTTTATTAGTCATATAAGTTGGTATTTAAACACTTGAAATTTGACAATATAAAATTTTGACCTTTTAGAATAACACAACATAAACTACTTTCATATAACTCACTTTTTGCACACACATGTATATGAAACCAAATATACAGTTAATCTTTTATTTTTATAGATAAGCACATGTTTTTCTCATGCAAATCAATATAACGTTTAATATTTAATCAATATAGATAAGCACATGGTCAACTATTTACGCTTTATTGATTGTGGTTTCCATATTAAATGTTGAAAAGAAACCTCATTTCCCCACATGAAATAAAAATAATGGGATATGTGGATAATTCTTAACAGTTGACAGCTAAGGGTATGTTTAATTATTTGATGAAGGTCTTGAAAGTGGGTCAAATAAGATGGAAGAAGGAAGAGAAAATATGCATAGTGAATTGCTAGAAAAGGAAAGAGAAGAAAATAGGAAACAGGGTGCTTCCAAATGGCAGGTAGGGCTGCACCAAAAGAAGACAAACAAAATCTATAAAGGTGAAGGTGATGTCTTTTCTACATCCATTTTTGGAATACATGCGTCTTGTGGCGTCGGCATTGCATGCATCCTTGTCATCCACCTCGGTGCCTTCATCAAATTCTGATAGTGATCATTATTATTGTGAGTGAGTGAGGTGAGAAAGAGACTCCCATTCCCATTACCAAGATGTGTTTTTCTGAGGTGGATTTTGCTCATGCATTCAACACCTTAGCTACAAAAAGTTCTCATCGTGTTCGAACAAGTGCTTCTTCGCTGTGTGGCTACTATTCAGTGTCTGGATCCCACGTATGGGTTTAACTCCCCAACTTTTAATTCATATCTTCCTTCCATTCCAAACTATCTGCCACCATATCTTCATTTATTTAGACTCCATTACATTTTTTATTTATTTCAATCTCATCTATTACCTTTCAAAATCCATGCAATTAAGATATTTCTTTCCAAATTGACTTCACAGTGCTATTAGGACTATAAATAATAGCAATTATGATATGCTGAATATCTGTATTTAAATCTTATATTACCAAATTAAAAAAATATAAAATACAGTGACAGATTTTAAGTATTATAAATTTGTAATAATATAATAAAATTATATATATTTTAACATTTTAATGTTATTCTACTTGTCCATCATTGATAGAAAATTTACTTTTGAAAGTGCTACTTACCTCATCTCTTATGGAAGAGGTGATTGTTTTAGAGCTTCCAACTGATGGAGAAAAAAATCTTAGTCTCCACAACCTCATCCAAAGTTCTATCTCTTCTTCTTCTCTTTATGACTAAAAGGATATATATTGTTGGTTAATTATACACAACTTTTGTTGATGAGTGAGTCAAATAAAGTTAGGATGTTAAGGTGTGTTTGAAATCTTCTCACGTAAGTTTTCGAAATAACTTATTAAATTGGTGTAATTTTTCTTTAATTTTACTTAAACAAGCATGTTTTTCAAAAACTACCAACACGGATAAGTTGCGTTTGCATAATATGAATTTATTCTAAAAAAAATAATGTTATTTGATGACTTCTAGACCTTGAAGTTATGTTTAACAAAAACTTTTTAAAATCGCTTGCAAAAGTTGTGTCTCAAAACAACTTTGTCTACATTGTTCTTTTTTTGGTTTATAGTAAAGTCGTAGGGGACATAACTTTAGTTTAGTCGATATTAAAACTGAAGTTATGCATGGGCTACACAACTTCAATATTTTGTTATTAAAGTTGAAGTCGTGAATGGGACACGACTTCGATAAAGTAGAAGTCATACATCTAAAGCATAACTTCTTTATCTTAATGTTCTTTTAGAGTCATACAGTTTTGGATAAAAATATAGAATTTTTGTTTAGGTTTTAGATAATGAAATCTTCAAATGCGCGTTTTGGTATAATAATGTTATAGTTAGGATTAATATGAAAATTAAATAAGATTAAGGTTTGTATTTAGGGTTAGCATGAAAATTAAATTGTTTAGTTTTATCCATTTATATATTTGTTTTTGTTTGATTATTTTGTAGGAGAATTGGAAAAAATCAATTTATAATTTTGAATATAAAAAGAATAAGAGGAAAATTAAGAATGGAAATTAAAATTAAATTTAAACATGAATATTATTATATTAAAGAAAATAATTTATTTATGATAGGACATGTCATAAGGTGGTTTTATTTTTCTTCTAGGTCTCCTTTAAGGGTCATGTTTAGTAGATGTGCGAAGAGATATAACTAGATCATCATTATTATCTTTGCCTTTGTCATTCTGATTGTGATTTTCAAGTCCTTGCAAGGATATTATGGGCTAATAATAGTGTATGTATGATGTAGGGTTGTAAGGTGTGAATGTGAAAGTTACAAAGATATTTGATGGTAAAAAAAAGGATCTGGTATTGAGTAGGAAAATGTTTTATGTCTAAGGAACTTGGTATTGAGTAGGAAAATGTTATATGTCTAAGGAACTTGTTGGTATGGAGAGTGGGAAGTCGTGGTAATGACTGAATTGACCAAATGACTAGTCATAACATTGTTGAACATATGAAGAAGACTCAATATGACAATAAAGAGGTTGTGGTTGAGGTTGCTCAATCTCCTGTGGCTTGTTATATTATTGGAAAAAATCCAAAATTTTACATAAAAAAAAACATTATGAAATGTGTTAGGAACTCAATTTACATTGTTGTTGGATGTTGGATGTGGAGGTGATATATAGGGGATATGTTAATGTACCATTGCATGTGTGTTTTGGGTGTTATGCAAATAACCATTACCATTGAACTTAGTTCCTTGAATGAGATGATTATATCGACCATTCCGTGTTGCTATACACTTTTCATGGTACTTTGGTCAATATCTTTCTGTTCTGCCTTTCATATCTTCTTTGTGAAGATGATATAATGGGTTCATTGAAATAGTTTTCCAAAATTGTCTCATTACCCAATTAGCTTGACGAATTTTTACTATGTCAAAACATATCAAAGGAATAATTGGCCGACTAACAGGAGAAGCCTCAACACTAATAAAGGGACTGTCATCATCCTTACTATAAGGAGTCCCCAAGAACTAAAAAATGTTGTTAACATTAAATGTATGATTAAGAACCTGTTTGAGTTATAACTGGTTCAATGTCTATTTGACTGATTGTACCTGTAGGTTGTCTTTGCATTGTTGCACGAGACTACCTTTCATAAAGAATATATGTTTCATTTCGACCATAAAAGTTAAAATTTATTGTAAATTTAAATAAGTAAAGTAATTGTATAAATAAAAATAAACCTTTTTGCGAGTGGAAAACCAAAGTTTCTACGCTAATGTCTTTAACTGTTAATGATTCAATAGATGGAGAAAGGCATGTAATGCATTTCCAAGCCCAACACTACAAAAGTAACATGTAACCTCTGATTGCGTCTTAGTTGAAGCCAACTTTTGTGATCTAAAGCACGATAAAGACACACCAAGACAATCGAACCCTAACTATAATTTGAGACGTAATTTAAGTTAGCCAATAATAATAAATGCATCAGATGAACTCTGCTTGGTGATGTATCTGACATCAATAAACTCCCATAAGTGAACATATGTGTGCTCCTACATGTTGAGAGACAATAACAACATTGGTTACATCATTAGGTAGTTATTGAATGGTGTTGTTCATCTTCCAAGCTTCTTTGATTCCATGGAACATCTTCCAATGAATCGAGGCAAATGGTGATGGTCCAATCCAATATTGTTGGATGTATCCATTTGAAAAGTATAAAATTACTAATCACTTATTCCTTTTAGGTTCTTACACTTCCTGAAAAAGAAAGTAAAAAATAAAGCTAGGGTGGAGGGTCTATTTGTGAACCTTACTTGGTGTAGGAAACAATAAACTTAAAGTAAGTGAAGATTATTCATGTGCTCCTCTTATTTCAATTTTCGATTATTCGGGAAGAACAATTGGAATCCATGGCATATTATCTAAACCAAAGAGACTTTGATACTATCCAATTGTATGTTCTTCAAAATTGTGAAGAGGTCCAACCATACTTTAAGTAAGATAGTGTTCACTCATTTTACATGAAAGATAATTATGTTAGTTTGTGTGGTTTGAGTAATTGGTTTCTTCTTTGCAATATGTATGTTGAATATTTAAGAGAGATTAGTCCCACTGTTTTGGAAGCTCCAATCGACCAAGGCATTTAATCATATTTTACTACATGGTTATATTAGTATGTATGTTTGTAATTTGTCAGATATACAAATTTTATTTTCAAATTGACATTGTATAATGTATAATCTTTTATTTAGGTTCTAAATCGAAAAAATAATATTCAATATCTCTTAATGCTTAATTTGGCACGAGGTCCTAAGAGAAAAGTTTAATCATGGTTTATCTATGTTTTCAATCGATACAAATTTTACACTATTCTTTAGAGTGCATATATAAATTCCTCTAACTATGGTGTTTATGTACGAGGAACCAATGGTTAATTAGAGTAATATTTCTACATAATATTGTCTAATATTATTCAATTAGAGCATACTAGCTTCCCAATAATAAACTTAGTTCTCTTTTAGTGTAAATGAATTTATAATACTCCTAATATAGGAACCAAAGTAGATAATAAGTATGAAATCATTCAAGTAAAGTAATCATAGAGATATAATAAAGCATATGATCCATCCATATTTACACAAGCAAAGCAAGTTTATAACACCAAATATCCATAGAGACTAGGATTATAGGTTCAATTGACTCTAGAAGAAGGTGGTGAATGGAACTTAGACTCTTTTTGTAATGGATGAAAAATAAATTGTCTAGTAGACTATCTAATGAATCATATAACAAATCGTCTAATAGTAAGAATCAAATCATAAACAACAATACCTAGAGATCAACACATGAAAATTCAAAATGAAAATTATTGATCTATTTATACAGGACAAAATTTCATCCCTAACTCCCAAATGTATTGTAACAATTAAAAAAAAACTACTTATGATATCCACAACTAAATGGATTAATCAATGTAAAAAAAGCTAAAAAAATATTTTTATTATCACAACGAAGACATAATAAAAATAATTATTAAACAATAAAATATAATCTTTTGAATATTTATTTAGTCACTTTATTACTATTTTAATTTTTTACTTTAATAGGACTTGTTTTTTCTTTCGTTTTTTTTTCCTTTTATGCAAACCCACCACGTTATAAGCTTCTCAAACTATATAGTTAAGTTTCTAAGAACTTTTAAATACTACCATCAACTAATTGAACAAATACAAATCCATATTTATATTTATAAATACAAAAAAAAAATTACTTCTACAATTATAAACGTCTTTTGTCCCACCATGATTTCAAATACAATAATTATTTCTTTCTTTAATTTAATCATATTTTTTAATAACCTAAAACTTGTAAGTTATATATATATATATATATATATATATATATATATATATATATATATATATATAT
>Ga0209489_109147_pt1 | contig 12626 bp, 6 predicted proteins | sample SiratrowhiteBW_FD_187527 | JGI IMG/M metagenome (GOLD analysis project Ga0209489, IMG submission 187527) | Root nodule microbial communities of legume samples collected from California, USA - Siratro white BW (SPAdes) (version 2) | ecosystem: Host-associated > Plants > Roots > Nodule | place: USA... | reverse complement strand
CACATATATATATATATATATATATATATATATATATATATAAATAATCACTTGTATATCTCAACTCAACAAAACAAGTCCTATATTTCAAATTTAAATCAAGGGTTTTAGCAATTGTTTTCATCTAACAAAACCATACATAATAAAAGACAATGATTCTAAACTAGATTATACATAGGTATCTAACCAAGGTTTTTAATCAAATCTCAATTACAGCTAAGACTTTAGTTAACTTTCCTTAGCAATTATTGCCTGGTCCTTCAATGTAATAATGGGTGGTTTTGGAAACAGTTTACAAAATTTTCTTAAGAGCCTTTGAATTGATAGCCCAGAGAAGATGTCTCAAGTCATAGAAAAAGAAATGATCTATTAGGCACACAGTAAGAGATTCACAAATAAGAACTTTCTATGTGTTATCTATCAGGCATACTAGTTTGATTAAGCACTTAGGAACTTTCGTTACATGAAAAATTTAAATAAAACAGGTGCACTTCATTAGTAATTCTTTTATGATAGAGGTTTTTTTTATACACATCCTAAATCAAACAACTAAAGCTTGCATGTTACAGTTTGTCCTTGTCTCACCATCTTTCTAGAACATGCTTGACTTAGTGTGATATTTTTTGTGGTTACACTCAAATTGTTGCAAAAAGAACAATTTGTTTCTTTGTTTCTTCTCTATAGTTCTAACAACACCACCGCATACAAACTCAAATTGCTGGTGCTCTATGTCAAAATCATCCATAAGGTGTACTCTTCAGCAATTTTCATAACTTTTAGATGTCTCTCGTTTTGAAATTTGTGCTCTATTGAACACATGTATATTGCATTTGAGGTTAAGTGTATCTTGTGTCTTTTGAGTCTACGATATAACCCCATCTTGCATTTGAGGTTAAGAAATACCCCTCTTGAGGATAACTCAAAATGTTAGATATTTTCAAATGTTAACTGTCTATGCCATGTCATCAAATTCAGTTTTTATTTGGTTTTTGGATGTTACAAAAACTGATTACAAAAACTGTTAATCAGTTTTTAGAAATTTTAAATTATTTTTAAAAGTTCTAAATGTTTTAATTTTTAACGTTGAAAATTTCAAAAACAGTTTCTTTTATTTTTAAAATAAAAGTTTTAATTTTAAGAGAACAACTCAAGTACATCATAGGTAGAAAACATCAGAAAAACTTGACGGACTGTTTTTCACTCCTAAAAGTGTGCAAAACAGGAACTTCATCGTATCCTGAAGAAGATTTGTTGACTCCTGTTAAGTAGAGGACAAATATTTCTTTAGGAAAGTGGCTCTGATACACGCTTTGAAGTCATCAAAAATCCTCTTGGTCTAACAATCTAAAGAAATATTTGTGTGATGGCTTCAATCAAAGACATGGCTACCAACATTATCAAACTTGATCGTTTTTATGGGGGACACTTTCTGAGATGGCAAAAACGGGTTCACTTTCTATTGACTTCTCTTCATTTGGTGTACGTTATTAGTACACCAAAACCAGATGAATCTGAAAATGAAACAATTGATCAACTGAGAAAGAGGAAAAAATGGGAAACAGATGATTACACATGCAGAGGACATATTCTGAATGCAATGGAAGACTCACTGTTTGACCTCTACTACAACGTAAAGTCTGCCAAGGAATTATGGGAAAAATTAGAGACAAGGTACATGAAAGAAGATGCAACCTATAAGAAATTTCTTGTCTCAAATTTTAATACTTTTAAAATGGTTGATGAAAGACCAGTGATGGAACAATTTTGGGAACTAGAAAGAATCCTTAACATTTTACTCAACATAATTTACACAAGGATGAAACTATTATTGTATCCTCTATTATTGATAAATTACCACCTTCTTGGAAAGAGTTTAAACGTACTCTGAAACATAAAAAAGAGGATATTTCTCTTGATGATCTTGCTAACCATCTTCGTGTAGAAGAGGAATGTCGCATGCAGGAAAATTAAAAGGAGCAGTATGCTCAAGAATTTTCAAAGGTGTATGTGGCAAAGGCTGGACAGGCAAAGAATCAATCACACAAGATGCCTTTCAACAAGGTTGGTGGGTCTACAAAGCCAAAGTTCAAAAACCAGAGTCATAAGAGGCAAAAGATAACTTGCTGGTTCTGTGGGAAAAATGGCCATTTCAAGTCAGATTGTCATTTTTGGAAGAGAAAGAAAGGGAAGAAATCCGTTTTTGATGCAGTCAATAATGCAACAAATGATGACCAACTCATTGTTGTTCTTTCTGAAATTAATATAATTGAAAATGACATGGCTTGGTGGATTGATTCTGGTGCTACTCGACATGTTTGCAACAACAAAAGATTCTTCAAGACCATGAAGGCAGTAGATGAAGACACTGTTTTATACATGGGGAATTCTACTACTGTTCCTGTTAAAGGAATTGGCAATGTAGAATTGAAATTTACTTCTGGAAAAATTGTAACTTTAACAAATGTATTTTATGTACCAGAAGTGAGGAAGAATCTAGTGTCGGGTAGTTTGTTGAACAAATTTGGCTTTAGACTTGTGTTTGAGGCTGATAAGTTTGCACTGTCTAAGGGTGGTATGTTTGTGGGAAAACGTTATGCATGTGAGGGAATGTTCAAACTGAATGTACTTGCAATTTCAAATAAAACTGTTGTTTCTGCTTATATTGTTGAGTCTTCTTCATTTTTATGGCACCATAGATTGGGACATATTAATTTTAGAAAATTATATGATATGGTGAATTTGGAATTATTGTCTTTCTTTAATAAAAGTGAAGAAAAATGCAATACATGTATGAAAACGAAAATTACAAGAAATCCTTTTCCTAAAGTTGAAAGAAATTCAAAATTACTTGAATTGATTCATTCTGATATATGTGATATGCATAGTACACCCTCAATAGGAGGAAAGAAATATTTTATAACATTTATTGATGATTATAGCAAATTCTGTTATGTGTATCTATTGCATTCAAAAGATGAAGCATTGATAAAGTTCCAAGCATACAAAGCTGATACCGAGTTGCATTGTAAGACCTTTATTAAATGTTTAAGGTCTAATAGAGGAGGAGAATATTATGATCCTAAGTTATTTGAAACAACTGGAATAGTCCATGAGACTACAACTCCTTATACGCCACAACAAAATGGCGTGGCAGAAAGGAAAAATCGAGTTTTAACTAAAATGGTTAACTCATTGCTATCAAACTTAGGTTTGAGTAGTGGATTTTGGGGTGAAGCATTTCTAACTGCATGCCACATTTTAAATCGAGTTCCACAGAAAAGAAATAAGGTCACTCCATATGAGCTTTGGAATAAGCGAAAACCAAATCTTAATTATTTAAGAGTTTGGGGCTGTAGAGCAGTTGTTAAAGTACCTGAACCTAAAAGGAAGAAACTAGGTGAATGGGGAGTGGAGTGCATATTCATTGGATATGTGCAACACAGTAAGGCATATCGGTTTATGGTGATTGAACCAAATGATTCTGTGTCAGTAAATTCTGTAATTGAATCCAGGGACGCAATTTTTGATGAGAATAGATTTAAAAGTGTTCTCAACAAATCTCTTGTAGAAACTCAAACTGGGAATTCGGTCATGGAAAATGAAAATGACCAAGACATAGTAGAAGTACCTGAACTTCGAAGGAGCAAAAGAGCTCGAAAGGTTAAGTCCTTTGGTTCTGATTTCTATACCTTCTTAGTTGAAGGAAATAGAGAATCAGTGATTAGACAAATTCCATATTGTTTTAATACAGAAGCTGATCCTCAAACATTTGAGGAAGCAATGAAAGATCGAGATGCAGCTTTCTGGAAAGAGGCATTAAATGATGAGATGGATTCATTAATGTCAAATAATACTTGGGAGTTAGTTGATCTACCTCCTGGATGTAAACCTATTAAATGTAAACTTCTTTTCAAAAGGAAAAGAAGAGTTGATGGATCTGTTGAAAGACACAAAGTTAGGTTGGTTGCCAAGGGTTTTACCCAAAAGCATGGAATAGACTATTTTGATACCTATGCACTTGTGGCTAGGATTGCTACAATCAGATTGCTCATAGCAATTGCAGCCATACATAAGCTGGTCATCCACCAAATAGATGTAAAAACTGCATTCTTAAATGAAGAATTGGATGAGGAAATATATATGGAACAACCTGAAGGGTTTGTTATGCCTGGTCAAGAAAAGAAAGTGTGTAGACTTCGAAAATCTTTATATGGATTAAAGCAAGCTCCAAAGCAACGGCACCAAAAATTTGACTAGGTGATTCTTGCCTATGGATTCAATATAAATGAATCAGACAAGTGTGTATATACCAAATTTGATGGAAAAGGAAATGGTGTCATTATTTTTCTTTATGTGGATGACATGTTAATTTTTGGAACTGACTTATATCAAGTTCAATTAACTAAAAGAATTCTGTCTAGTGAATTTGACATGAAAGACATGGGGCAAGCAAATGTCATTCTTGGAATTCGAATTGTTAGAGATGATGAGAGTATTACTCTTACTCAGTATCATTATATAGAAAAAGTTCTCAAAAGATTCAATCATTTTGATTGTGCCCCAGTATCTACCCCGCTTGATCCAAGTGTAGAGCTAGTTAAGAACACTGGCAATCCAGTTTCACAATTGGAGTATTCTAAATTAATTGGGTGTTTGATGTATGCAATGACATGTACTAGGCCGGATATTGCATTGGCAATAGGCAAGTTGAGTAGATTCACAAATAACCCAAGTGAATTGCATTGGTTTGCAATTCGAAGAGTTTTAAAATATTTTAAAGAAAACTATCAACTATGGCTTATGCTATAGTGGATATCCTTCGATTTTAGAAGGGTTCTCAGATGCAAGTTGGATTGTGAAAGATCAAGATCATGCATCTACAAGTGGATGGATCTTCACACTTGCTGGTGGTGCAATCTCATGGGCTTCAAAGAAGCAGACTTTAATAGCCAGTTCCACAATGGAATCAGAGTTTATTGCATTAACCTCAGCATCAAAAGAAGGTGAATGGTTACGTGAAATACTACATGAGATACCACTGTGGCCTAAACCAATAACTCCTATTTCTATTCATTGTGATAATCAGGCAACATTAGCACGAGCTTATAACCATGTTTACAATGGTAAATCCAGACACATTGGATTGAGACACAGTTGTGTCAGAGAATTAATAACTAATGGAGTTATTACAATTGACTATGTGAAATCTAGTCAAAACTTGGCAGATCCTTTCACTAAAGGATTACTAAGAGACTTGGTGAATAAAACATCAAGGGGGATGGGACTCAAGCCCATGACTGAAAATCATCAATGATGGAAACTCAACTCATGCTTGACATTACGCCAAGTCTTGAGTTCAATGTAGTTAAAGTACATCATCAGAATGATTGTAAGCACTACAATATATTAATTGTCATCCCAAGGTTCTTAATGTTTTGTATCCGCTTGTCAAGTGAGGAGGTTGAGCTAATCTCTTAATGGTTTTCTGAAGGTACTAAAATTGCGGAGGTGCTAGAATGGAGACCACCTATATGAATGTGAAGTGTGGCCGCTTCATGGAGTTAAAGGGCTTGACTCCAAAAACATTCATGAAAGATTCGGGACACAAGGGCTGTGTTGAATGTGTCAGATATTCAAAGCAAGTTATTGATGTAAGTTGTATGTGTAAATTGTTTATGCTACATATCAAATAGAATTTTGGTTCAAAGACTTTCTACCATGTAATTCTAATATGATGTAATGAACTTTTTACAATTTAATGGTTCAAATCGCAAGATACCATTACTTATGCATACAATGTTTGAGTTGTTCTTGAATATTTAATTTGTATTTAACATGTTGAAAATGGCGGAGGATTGTTAGATATTTTCAAATGTTAACAGTCTATGCCATGTCATCAAATTCAGTTTTTATTTGGTTTTTGGATGTTACAAAAACTGATTACAAGAACTGTTAATCAGTTTTTAGAAATTTTAAATTATTTTTAAAAGTTCTAAATGTTTTAATTTTTAACGTTGAAAATTTCAAAAGTAGTTTCTTTTATTTTTAAATAAAAGTTTTAATTTTAAGAGAACAACTCAAGTACATCATAGGTAGAAAACATGAGAAAAACTTGACGAACTGTTTTTCACTCCTAAAAGTGTGCAAAACAGGAACTTCATCGTATCCTGAAGAAGATTTGTTGACTCTTGTTAAGTAGAGGACAAATATTATTTTAGGAAAGTAGCTCTGATACACGCTTTGAAGTCATCAAAAATCCTCTTGGTCTAACAGTTTTCAAACTCAACGAAAACGGGATTCTTGAGCTTCTCAATACAACAAGCAGCATTTGGTCAACAACATCATCCAACGTATCAAGCAAAACAGGGAATAATCCAAATGCTCGACCAATGGACTCGAGAAACTTGGTATCGAGAAACGCACAAGAAACAAACGAGGAGGGTGTCTTGTGGCAGAGTTTTGATCATCCATGTGACACATATTTGCCAGGAATGAAAGCTTGGATGGAACTTAGAAACTGGTCTAGAAACTTTTTTATCATCTTGGGTTAGTGATACCGATCCCGCTGTGGAAGAATATACAATAGAAGTTTCTCTTAGAGGATATCCTCAAGTAATGAACTTAAAAGAAGGTGATCTTATAGCCAGAGCAGGTTCATGGAATGGCTTGTCACTAGTGGATGTCTACTTTGGCTAGATAATCTAGTTGACATGAGGAGCTTCTCTCAATTGGGACAAGACTTCTATATCAAGGTCCCTACTTCAGAATTAGGTACTGAATAACTTCTTATTTTTATTTTTTCCTTTGGTTTCCTTTTCCTCTTTTGCCGTTTGCTTTCTAGTTGTATATTGCATTATACATGCATTCAATGATTTTGGATTGAAATGCACGATAAGTAGAGACATTAGTGAAACAAAGATCTATACTCTGTTTATTTTAAAGTTGGCGAGTGATTATACTCTCTTTTAGATCGCGCTGGCCATGGAAACCTCAAGAAAATGACTATCTTTGGATTAATCATCTCATGTGTATGCATATTTATAATTAAAAATCCAAAATCCAGGTAAGTATATAAATAAAATTTAGCATTTCATCAAGTCAATTAGACGCAAAAGAAAATGTACATATTATGTGTTATTTTCGAACCAATTAGGGGCTGCAAGAAAATTGTTTTTAACAGGCATTACCGAAATATAGTACCCAAGAAGGAACATTTGATTTACCAACTTTCGATAAGTCAATGTTACAGTTAATGCCACTGAAAATTTTTCGAAAAAAAACAAGCTTGGGGAAGGTGGATTTGGACCAGTATACAAGGTGATAAAGAAAACTTATATCTAGAGCATGTATTTCCCCTAACGACATCCTAAGTTTCTAACTATACCAGAAATTATTTCAGGGCACACTATTAGATGGGAAAGAGGTAGTGATAAACATTGATTTTCAATGATTTTGTGCAGATTTTATGATTGATTTTGTTAGTAATTAGGTTGATTTTGTTATTAAGTCAGTTTAGATTTGATTTTATTATTGATTTTTCAATTTAGTGTGTTTTATTGTGGAAAGAGGAAATTTGTTGAGAATTAGGTTAAATCTGGAAAGAGGAAGAGAATAGAGGCACCGCAATTGAGGAAAGGAGCAGAAAAAGAGCATAAGTTACTTTTCGCTTAAGCTAAACGAACAGCCTGGGCTAAAACTCACTTAAAGTCCAGCAGAAAACCTAAATTGAAGATGTCAACATTACTGAAGGCGTGACTTACGAAATAATGGCTGCACAGTGACCTAATTGAAGGAGCGAAAGCTATAAAAGGAGGTTAGGGTCAAACGTGAATGATCACTTCTCAATCATCATCACTTCTCATTCACCACCTCTCATTCATGGAGACTCGTTGGAGGCTGCCGCCGTTACCAAGCTCCTTTCTTTTCTTTTTCTTTTGTAATTTCATGGCTACCATACGTAGCTAATTCTCTTACTCTTGGGATTGGATGTAATTTCTCAACTTCAAATGCACTCTCAATCTTAGTTTGATTTCATTTAATTCAATTACCTTTGTTTTACGTTTCATTCATATTTTGATCTATTTTAGATTTCTTATTGTGACTGGAAATCACACTAGTAGAAAAATGGCCTTTTGTCGGGTCCCGAACTGACGTTGACCCAGGAGACGTTGAAAATAACGTCGGTTAAACAACCGACATGGTGAAGATCATCTATGACGTCGGTTGGAAGCCCCACAACCGACGGGCTGTTTTTAAAAAAAAAAAATCACGAAAAAAAATCCAAAATTTTCCAGAATCACTTTGATAAAGATAGTAAATACTTTTCGAAATCAGAACTAAACATAAATGCATTGCATGTATAAGTTCAGGGATGGATTATAGTGCAGTGACTGCTTACAGCAACTTATCTTAATGTTGATTAAATTATTCTAGTAACTAGGGATAGAAGCTAGGTAATTTAGTTTATGAAATTCAATGCTAGAGGAATTAGGTTGAAAATGCTTTTATCTGCATAGATTGGTAATTGGAAGTAATGATATTGAATTAGGTTAAGAGTTTATGCGAAGGAGAGTGTTACAATTCAATCTCAAGGCTTTTTATTATTATTAAACTCGACTTTTTATTCATTGCTTTGTTATCAATTCATTCAGTCATTAATCATTTACTTGTTCATAATACAATTTGGTATAATTTAATTTACAATTCTCGTTTCCCTGTGGACACGATATTTTTCTTACTACTATATTACTTGTGGACTCAGTACACTTGCTGAAAATCCGTTAACAGGTAGCCGTGAAAAGGCTTTCAAAAAAATCTGGACAAGGGTTGGACGAGTTCAAAAATGAAGTGCCATTGATTTCCAAACTTCAGCACCGTAATCTTGTAAAGCTTTTTGGTTGCTCCGTTCAAGGAGAAGAAAATATGTTCATTTGTGAGTACATGTCAAACAAGAGCTTGGACTACTTTGGTTTTGGTTGGAGCCCTTATGATTTATTCTAAAAAAAACATCATACAATCTTTTTATTTCTTACAAATAGTTTAGGAAATTATGGAGACAACAATTGCTGAACTAAATCTGTGTGTATTTGACTAGATGAAACCAAAAGAAAGTTCCTAGATTGGCATAAGGGTTTCAACATCATCAATGACATTGCTCGAAGATACTGGGATATTCCTAGATCTTTATTTAATTGATTAGATATAGATTTATTAAAAAATAAAATAGTAATAATAATAGTAATTATTTTATTTTCTCTAATTATTTATTTAGTAATAATACTTTAACATATTTTTGTATTTATTGTATTTAAAAATAAGTTATTTTAAATTTAAACTAGTTAAATATATGACAATTAATTAATTAGTTACTTTATATATTTATATAATTAGTTATTCTGTTAAAAAATATAAAGTTCAAAATTTTAAATAACTAATTTACTTTTTCACCCAAAATTCTGTGAAGAGTTTATACTTAAAATGTAAATTATTATATATTTGTAGTTATTATATTTGAAAATAATTTATGTAACATTTTTTTAGTAATACATTTGAGTTTCTATAAATTTAAATAGGAAGAATTAAAAAGTAAAAAAGAAATATAGTATTTGAACGTTACTGAGTGACTGCAGATTTTAATTCACATTCAAAACCAGATCAATAAATTTTCCGTAGAGATTGTGGAGATTTCTTTTAATCAAATATATGATGCATCTTCCTAAAGATTAAAGATTAGCACATTTAAAACATTCCTATTACAGTATAATTGTTTCTCTTATATTATTTATATTTGAAATTAAAACAATTTTAGTTTACAGAAAATTTCAAAAAGTTAATCTCTGTACTTGATTTAAATTTCAAATAAAATTAAAAAAAATTAATTTGATCATTTAGGAAAATAAAAAAACAATCAAAATCTTCTAAAAGCTTGGTGTCGGAATCGGGGCAAGCTATCAATCTAAAAGTATGGTTGTTGGTAAAGTTAAAAAATAGGAGGTTTCTAGCTTAACATTTAATTCACAATTAATTATTATTTTAATTATATGGGAAGTCAGATTTTACAACTCAATTATATTAAATAATTAATAGAATTTTCTTTAAAAAATACTTATTTAAAAAAGTTACAAGATAACTGATAAATTCAAAAACCTTACATGTCTAGATAAGTTTAAACGTTTAATTCTCATTGTTAACTGCATTATATATGATTATATATATACATATCCTTTTTAAAGAAATCCATGCATTTTATTAAATTTTGAAAACTTGGTGTATAATAACTAATTAATCATCCATGCATTTCATTAAATTTTGAAAACTTACTGTAAAATAACAAATTAATCGTTGAATGCATTATATATATCCATTCAATTTTTAAATATCAGATTTTAATATTTAATTAATAACATACCACACTAATTTAAATTTTAAATGAGAAAATAAGTAAAGATAGTAATTAAAGACTTTAAACAATATATATACAAGTTAATAAAACCAATTTTTATCTTTGAAGAAACATTTCCCCTGATCATTAGTTATTTTATACAGTTAACAAAATAATAATTATTAGAATTAATTAATTAATTAATTACTTCTTAATTTCCTGATTGTATTATCTGTCCTGGGTGAATTTTTAACCATTTCATATGTATTCAATTCTGCAACATTCAATTCTATTAAATACGCGTCAATGCTTAAAACTAATTTCAATTTCATTTATAGAAATAAAACCATATTTAAGACCTTTTAAAATTAATAAGACATATCCAAAATTAACTAAATCAATTCCTAATATGACTAACCAATTTGAATTCAAACATATAGGTATAAGCGGCAGTTTAATGAAGTTATATTTTATATACTTTTATTAAAGCTTTTTTTTAATTTCAATTTAAATTAAATTAATAATATAACAGTAGATAATAAAAAAACTTATCTTTTCATATCATCAAAACTTTACTAGATAATTAAGACCTTTGCACTGTTTAATGATTTAAAAGTAATAATTTAAATGATTTAGTTCAGTTATTTGTAAGAGTAGTACAATAATTTAAAAGAAGGTCTATCTCTAACAAAGATTATCCAAATACTACCTATCACTACTTATGCTGAGGGATTCCATGAAGGAGGGCCACCTCTGTAAATGTAAATATCACGGGTTGCAAAAAAAGAAAAGGGAAAAAGGAAAGAAAGACGAAAAGGAAAAGCAAGTAAAAAAGTATAGAAATGATTCTTCTGAAGATCTAAAACTAGAGACAATGAGTGTTTTTAATGTCTTGGAAGTGGATATTATGCTTTTGAGTGTCTTGACAATAAAATAATAGTTTTGAAAGATAAAGACATTGAAAATCAGGATGAATTTATATTTTTCCCCGGTAAAAATGAAATTTTAGAATCCAAATAGGAAACACCAAAATTTGTTAATGATATGGAGGCTTTTTGAATATCATCCTATTAAACTTGAATAGTCTCCATGAAAAGATCTATTTCACATGTTGTAATGTTTTAAAAAACACCTATATTTTATTTTTTATTTGAAATAATGCATCTTATTTTTGGTTAAACCACTATACCTTGTCGCAAACTTTATAAGCCCCAATGTACTAACAAAATTGTTGAGTGATGTTAAAGAGGAAGTACTTATTTTAATTTCTATAACTGTTAAGAAAAAGTTTATTTCAATACTTATTTATAAATGAATATATATATTTTTTATTTAATCCAAATATCTATAAATACACACCAATATCAAAGGAAATACAAAGTCATTATTCAAATATTTTTGTTATTATCATTATTTTCGTTATTATTATTGTTTTTCTCTTACCAATTTGAACCAATAAAGTGTTTTATTACAGGACTTTACTTCAGTTTTCAATAACTATCAAACCGGATTCTTAAACCCTATAGGGTATATTTGTATTAAAAAATGAATTTGAAAAAGTGAATTTGAATTGATTTAAAATAAAAGTATGTGAAAATTTTGATTGTTTAGATTAAGAGAAAGATAGAAAGATTTGACAAAAATATTTATGAAAGTTTGTGAATGATGTGATAGATATAATAAATATTTTAACATATTTTTAATATATAATATTTTAAAATTAAAAATTTATTTTTATAATTAAAAATAAACTATAATATATTTATTTAATATAATTAATAATATTTAAAAATTATAAAAATTAAATTACGTTATTATTTTTAAAATAAAATTTATTTATTGTAAAATATATTAATTTATAAATTAAAACTGATTCATGTTTTAAAATATAAAATTAAAATTTTTTAAAATAATTTTGATATTAAATTTATATATTTATACCTATATTTATTAAATTATGAATATTTTTTATATTATTATTATATAATATTTTTATTAAAAAAAGTTATATAATATTTAATATTTTTACTTTTAACTATTATTTATTATTATATTATATAAATTAATATAAATATATATATATATATATTATTAATTACGTAATGAATATTATATATATATATAATCGATTATCTTTTTCGAGTAATCAATTATATATATATATATATATATATATATATATATATTTATATATTATAATAATTATTTATAAAAAATTAATTTTATAATTTTTATTTTTTTATTT
>Ga0209489_109146_pt1 | contig 12629 bp, 8 predicted proteins | sample SiratrowhiteBW_FD_187527 | JGI IMG/M metagenome (GOLD analysis project Ga0209489, IMG submission 187527) | Root nodule microbial communities of legume samples collected from California, USA - Siratro white BW (SPAdes) (version 2) | ecosystem: Host-associated > Plants > Roots > Nodule | place: USA... | reverse complement strand
TTTTATTTTTTTTTTTTTTTTTTTTCTTTTGAGCACATTTCTGTTTTCTAAAAGTTTTCCCCTGAGCAAATCTTCCAACTGTTTTTGGTTTTTAAAATACTGGTTATGGAAACAATTTTCCCGAACTGATTTTGGATGACAAATAGATTGTTGAATATTGTAAAAATAAGTTTTTAAACAAAAAGGTGGTGAGAAAATTAAGCAGGCCCTTAATATCTATATTCATTTTCAACGCTTGAATGTGATGCTCAGCCTTTTGTATTTGTTTATCTTTTACAATTTATGTGTGTGAAGAAGCTTTTTCATACTGATGGACTTTTTCTTCTTGGTAATGCTGTTGCAGATGTTGAAGATTTCTACAACCAATGTGATCCTGGTTAGTTATACTCTCTTTTCAAGTAGTGTTGTGTGCAATGACATTTGTGTTTGAATAGTGATTTAGCTTTTAACTTATTGTATGGATGGATTCAATTGGGGCTTCTGTAAAGATTAAGAAATAATTAATCATTCTGTTGATTTACTGTGATGTTTGAAGGATTTTTTTGCTTTGAATGTAGGATTAACTAACTAATATATGTAATGCTGTCTATTTAATATGAGGGTATAGTTTTAAAACTCTTCCAAGTTACCTGTTCTCTTGATTAATTTACACTTCTCTTGGTTTTTTTAATATTAATTCCTGTGTTGTTTTGTTGAATTGTGGCTTAGTTATGTTTTTCAATTACAAATTAACTGTTCTCTGTCATGTGATTACGTAGTTTCAAATATTTGGGGGATTGTATTCCATGTGATAATCAAATGGCGATAACTTGTATTTCAGCACTTGTTGCCTTCCTTGATTCACTGTAATTGTGGATATTTTTCTAACTTGTAAAGTTTGCAATAGTATACAAAAACAATGCTAAAATGACAATACTGTTTGGCATGAATCATGCTTTCCCTTTAAATTTCATGAGTGGTTTTTTCATTATAGAAATGTGATTATCAAATCTTGTATTGACTGAACTCTAGGGAAATGCATTTACACTGTCAACTTGTCATACTCTTTTCACTGTCAATGTCATTCTCCTATAGATATTCTTCTACGCAGAGTTATGTTAAAATTTAATTGAGTGCCTTGTGCTTCTCAGTCTCTTGGTTGTAATTTTTGTTAATTTTTCTTTGCAAACAGAAATGTTACCTTTGCAGCTCTTCTAGCTACAACAAAATACCATAGAGAAAGGATTAGGAATGTTATTAGGGATTGTAACCTTTGCTTTTTAAATACTCTATTTGGTGCACATGTTTTATGAATCATTTCCCTTCATTCTTTCAGAGAAGGAGAATCTGTGCTTGTATGGCTTTCCCAGTGAACAGTGGGAAGTAAATTTACCTGCTGAAGAAGTACCACCTGAACTTCCGGAGCCTGTGCTGGGCATTAACTTTGCTAGGGATGGCATGCAAGAAAAAGACTGGCTATCTTTAGTTGCTGTCCATAGTGATGCATGGTTACTTGCTATAGCATTCTATTTTGGAGCCAGATTCGGGTTTGATAAAGCTGACAGGTATTTCATTCTCCGACCATAAATCTTATCTGAAGTTAACTTATGTTGGTGTGCAAAATCACTAAGCACTTGGGATTGTGCTTGGCTGATTTGTCTGTCTCTTGGTTAGGTTCTTTTCTTTTCATGTCTCATCCATCCATATATTCCTGATTTGCATATGTATTGCAGGAAACGGCTTTTCAACATGATCAATGAACTGCCAACAATATTTGAAGTTGTTACTGGTGCAGCAAAGAAGCAAGTTAAGGAGAAATCTTCTGTTTCAAACCACAGTGGCAGCAAGTCCAAGTCCAGCTCTAAGGCAGTAATAATATCTTCTTGAACCCATGCATGGCCTATAAATATATTTATTCATTTATATTTTTGTTTTGGGTAGCAGTGATGAACTCAGTTTGATCTTCAGGTGTTGTCTGTTTCTAGATTATGGCCTTATTAAACTTAAGTACATTTCTTCATTGAGTTAATTTTAGAAAAGTTCGGTCTGTATTCTATAATTTAAAACATTAGGACAGTGTAAATCTTATGAAAATGGTGATGTATAATGTATGTGAAAAATCTACATATAAATCTTCTGAAGATTAATCAGTATCACATTTTATGGATATCATTGTGTGTCATAAGTAGGGGTTTAATATCATGGTTTACTATCCCCAAGTCCTTAACAGAAATTATGGAGGGGGATAGAATATCAGAGCATGTTATCATGGTTTTTTATAGTTTTAAATTCTGGGAATTTCTTTGCTTGAATTTCTGGATGTGGTAGTGGTACAACATTGATGTTTCCGTAGTCTGTTGAAGTCGTGGTTTAAATGGAATGGATTGTAGCTGTAGCTCTCATCTAATTGTTATTTTGTGCAGCAACGGGCTCCGGAATCTCAGAGCAGACAGTCAAAGCCAATGCAACAACCAAAAGAAGAGGATGAAGAACTGGACGAACAAGATGACGATGAACATGGAGAGACCTTGTGTGGGGCATGTGGTGAGCATTATGGCACTGATGAATTCTGGATTTGCTGTGACATCTGTGAGAAATGGTTCCATGGTAAATGTGTGAAGATTACCCCAGCTAGGGCAGAGCATATCAAGCAATACAAGTGTCCATCATGCAGTAACAAGAGAGCTCGCCCCTGACGGACATGAGCCAAGTTGTTCCACCACTGACAATCATTGTGGACTCCTTGCTGATCATGTTGTTCTGCTTTTCTTCCTAGATGTTGCGGTTTATGGATAGTTTGTGTTTGACAGATGTAGGTTTCTTTTCTAGTATGTAGGATTCTGCTGTGTTTGGTTTTGTTAGTGTCAGCTGCAATTCAGTTGATGTCTTCTTGGATATGATCAATTTGTAGTTTATGCATTGTTGACTTGGGAAAGTGAAGTCTTTTCCTTAATGTCACTCTAAGACTAGGTTAATGAAAAACACATTTATTTTAAATGGATGTCTAGTTATGTCATTGCCAGTTTGCTAACCCTCCCCCATAACTGAAGGTCTTTTGGGCCTAATGTTTTCCTGATCTGCCATTGTGCGTATAAAGGATGGATACGTAGTCCACTAAAGAATTTCTACAACATTGTTGCGGCGCCGGCTTGTAGGTACATTACTCCGGCTTGTAGGTACATTACTGTGAGGGAGTTACCGAGCTTTTCGTTGGGGAAAAGGGTTGCTAAGTTAATGTATTCAGCTTTAGTTAATGCATGCATGCTTCATATCATCTTAGGAAGCTGTACCATGAGTCCTTGTTCTTTTAATATAATACCTCTAGTAATCTAAATATCCTGAATCTCTTGGGCAAGAAAAGTTTGAACAGATGGTTTTAATTCTTTACTCATACATTTTTTTTGTGATATATTTGGTCTGGCCTAGAAGGGAAGCATTGGAAGTTCTAACGTTAGAACTATTCAATCACATGATCATAGACATTTTCTTGTTCATTCTACCAACTATAAAGATGGATTTCAGTGAAGTTTAAAATAGCTATTCAGAATGTTAAATCCTCCAATTTTAATGGAAGTAGTTCCATCACTAAAGTTTTTTGTTTCCAGAATATAAATCACGGGTGAAGTGAAGGTTGTTCTGCCCTTTATCTATATGAAAGGAATGTTCATGTATTTATAGAAGAAACTTATCTATATGGAAGGAATGTTCATGTATTTATAGAAGAAACGAGACAATATACATAACTTACGAGGTTTTAATCTATATGGAAGGAATGTTCATGTATTTATAGAAGATACGAGACAACATACATAACTTACGAGGTTTTAATCTACATGGAAGGAATGTTCATGTATTTATAGAAGATACGAGACAACATACATAACTTATGAGGTTTTAAGGATAAGTTATTGAAGAGATTTTCTACTAAGACATCTGTTGTTAACACGTGTAGAATTGATATTTAAGCTATCTAACTACATGACTATACAATGCAATGTAAACTTTACATTATTTGCCTTTTTTTTATCAAACAAGAATTTCATTAGAGAATAATAACAAAATTTACACTGGAAAATACAGATAGGAATTGTATAACTGCACACACTGTTATGACACCTTACTACCTCCACTAAATTTGTGATTATTTATAAAAGCATTTCTATTGTAACTACCTTAACAGCAAAAGTTTAAGGTGATTACTCCAATCTAAAAATGGCCATTACATGTTTAACATTTCAAAAAGGGAAAATCTCAGAAACAAAAAAATGAAATTTTCCTCTTAGTTGATGGAAAAAAAGTCAAATTTGGACTCGCCTTTGTCTTTTTGCTCATCCGGGTCTCGAGCTTTCTGAAGAAAATGCAGTCTCTTCCTTGCAATTTGGTTATGGCAAGCCCTAGATAGAAAAGAGGGTGCATTTGGGATTTTGAGATGTTAGGTTGGCATGATCCAATGGTTGATATCATAGAATTGAAGTATTTTGACGGCTGTGATAAAAAGGATTTAATTTTCTTTTTGTGGATTACTAATTATTAATGAAATGGCATCATTGGTAAGAAATGCGTTATCCGTTATAGCGGGAAGAGACGGTTGGAGTGTGACACTGCCAACAATGGTGTTGGCTTATGCTGCTACGCTTTCTTCCACTCTATCGTTTCAAAATTCTGTTCCTTTCTCTTCTCAACGTTCAGGAACACCATTTGGATTCTCTTTCCCCTCAACCAGAGATAATGGTTCTGTTGTTCCACCACTTGTTGTCTGTCATGCAAAGAAGAAACTCAGCTTTATGGAGCAAATTCTCGATTATATTGAAGGTGGTTACTTTCTACACATACCTCATCTGTAGTTAGTTTGTTATAATCAAGTTTCTTTTCAAGGTTTTAAATTGTAGCTGTGAAGTGATTTTGACACCATATTTGGTATTGAGGAAAATTGCAATAAGTGTGTCCGATGTGGCCGTAATTGGAAACTCTAGAATTGTTGATGTTGTGGCCGTGATCACGGTTTGAGACTGTTTTTGAAAACCTTGTTTCTAACATTTTTTTTCCTGTTTTGCTTATGGCCTTTGATTCTCTGTTGATTATCAGGGGGTCCCAAATTAAGGAAGTGGTATGGTGCACCTGACATCCTTGAAAAAGATGGTACTGCCACAGAAAATGATGAGGATGATTATCCGGGTGAGTATATACACAGTGATCCATAAATGACAGTGCTTGTATTTGTATGAGAATCTTATTGTCATTTGTTTCTAGTGTTGGTGATTTTGTTTTGACAAAGTGTTTCAAAACAGAAGATGAGGTCAGGGATGCAGTGCTGGTAACAGATGGAGATAGTGAGATGGGTCAGGTCTGCTTGCCTTTTTTTTTTTCAATCAAACTTTATTTCAAGCCTAAAGCCTTACTTGATAAGTTGATGCATCAGAATCTTGAAGTTCCGATTTTACATTCTTGTTATAGATAGATACGATGAATTGATGGGTTGTAGTCATAACCATGATTGATTTGCATTATCAAACGAATTCTGACTTTTAGCCTTATTTTCTGACTTACGTAGATGGTGATATTGTCATTGATTGTCAAAAAGGCTCGAGTAAAGGCACTGGTGAAGGATAAAAGGGTTGCACTTGAAGCCTTTGGAAGTTATGTTGAGGTGTGTGAAGTTAATTTGCAAAACTACTGACAGATGGTAACGCTATATTGTTTTTTTGTTAGTAGTTTTGCCCATTTTTCAGATTCTTATTATTGATCATGTGATGCTTGTTGCAAAGTCCATGGCAGGAGATACAAGTGACAGTCGATTCGTCAAGAAAGCTCTCAGAGGAGTTCGCACAATCATATGCCCAAATGTGTGAATACCATGCCATGCCTCTCTAGTAATCTATCTGTGGTTCACATTCATGAATGAAAGTTTAGAAGATGGAACAAACACAAAACCCCTATAAAACCAGATTTGCTTATTTCATAGCGTTTTCAACAAAGTTTAGTTTTCTGTCAAGGCCATATTCTCTAAGTGGAAAGAATTGAAGCTTCTCTTGTGATGCATCTTTCAAATATAAACAGCCACAAGTCATTGCTGTTCAAAGGTTGATTTCATTGTAGTATCCCAGTTTTTTTAGGAAATGTAAAATTAGCAAAGACTCTTTTTAGCTTGTGTGAGAAAGATATTATTGAGCTTTGTAATATGGAGATTGAATTTTCTCGGATTTCATTTTTATGGAATGACCACCAAGGAGTAACTTACCACGTACTTGATCAATTTAGCAGACACAGAACAAGTGTATAAGCATGATTACTGCATTGATATAAACTATAGTGCAACTAAAGCATTTTTTTAATTCCAACAATTTACCTGCCCTTGAGTCTGTTTCTTTCTATTTTCCTCTATTTTGGCAATAATGTTGAGAAAATTGGCCTCAAAACAAATTTTCTTAATACATGCTTGAACTATTTCATTCTTTACAGGAGGGTTTTCTTTCTAACGTTGGGAGCCTTCAAGGAGTACAGCATATAATCCTCTTATCTCAGGTACTTCCACCCCCACCCCAATTACAGTTCTTTTCACCACAAACACAATCTTCCTTTTGCTTTAACAAAGTTGCAGTTGTCAGCTTATAGCGGTAAAAGTGGCTTTCAATCAATGATGAAAAGCAATGCAAAGAAACTAGCTGAGCAGGATGAATCAGTTTTGAAGACCTCTGGCATTCCTTACACCCTGATTAGGACTGCTGCATTACAAGATACACCTGGTGGAAAGCAAGGCTTTACCTTTGATGAGGTACAGACTTAAGGCCTTAATTTCTTCTTTTCATGGAAAAAAGAAAACTAATCAAGACAAAAGGGATGTCCAAAGCACCCTCCTAATCATCAAACCACCTTGAACATTCTCAAGTGCTCATGCTATAGCTAACTGAAATCTCCTGAACAAAAGCAGGTGCTGGCTATTTATGGTATCATTGCCAGGCTTACTAATTCCATTTTTTCAACAGGGTTGTGCAGCTAGTGGAAGTATTAGCAAAGAAGATGCTGCCTTTGTTTGTGTAGCAGCCTTGGATTGCACCCCACAAACTGGATTCATCTTTGAGGTGGCCAATGGGGATACCAAAGTTTCAGATTGGAAAGAATGTTTGTCCACGTTGATGGAGAAAGCAAATAAAAAACTTCAGTGACTATTTAATTCTTTATGTGTAGAGTGCTCTCTAATGGGTTTGTATTGCATGGGGAAGTGATCAAAATTGTTACTTTCAGGTGTAATCACATATCTTAGTAACCATTGGTAATTGAAAGGCAAGAAATTGGTGCTCTCTGCAATAACTATTGCATCTCTCTTGGCTAGTAGATTGAAGACATGTAAGCACATCATGATATTAAACAAACTTATCTGGTTATAAATTATATAATCCTATTTATAAATTAATTCATAATTAAATAAAGTTAATTTGGTTGTCCTTACACGACTTACTATTTTCAATTAAGTTTTCTAAATTATATTTCTTATTTTATAAAACTCAAATTTTATGAATTAACTTAGTTATTGTGTTATTTATTAAATAATTGAGATACTTTTGAAGATTAAATTAAGATTTTTATATGCAATAGTTAATAATAGGATGATTCAATATCTAGTGATTAATAATATGGTGATTTGTCATTAAGATACAAATGTTTTATTCTAATAGAAGTTTATCCAATGTACTTCTCATTATATTTTTTTGTCCTAGAGAAGATGAATGTGTCTCTGTCTATTTTTAGTATAATGATTGATTCTTTTTTGAAATTTTATCATTTCTTTTAATAAGGTTAGACCTATTGACTTCTTATAGCTTGTTTTATAAAATAAACTATTAAAGAGGTTAGATAAAGAATTACATATAATAGACTAAACCAGACTTAATAACTATAGTCTAAATTGAGTTCAGACTTGCCAAAACCTGACTATTTTCAGCCTTTAGACTTAGATGCTTTCACATGTTGCAGATCCAAAAACTTGGACCACACCCTATCAGTTCCTACAAAAGTATCTGCAAATGAGTAGACTTCAAATCTTCATTTTGTATAATTTTTAGTTCCATTTATAGTAAATTTGAAGTGAAATAAATAAATTATCATATGATTTTTAAAGGGCCTAAGATTCTGTTTCAGATCAATGATTAAGTATATGATTTGGTAATCTTTGCTTTAAAGAACGATAACTCACTCTACATTATTAAAGGACATGAATGATTTGAATTATAGAGTTAGAATAGGAAAAAGTTGTTGCATACTGCTTATACTTTTTTATGGTAAAATTGTTCTGAGATGTGAAATTATATAGGATTTATACTCCAATTCTAAAACAAAATAATAGATGGATTCTTTTGGAAAGATTAAATATATTCTTTATTCTTGTAGCTTTATGATGTTAGAAACATGTCTTTCATATTTGAGTTTAAATTTGGAATTATATCCTTTTAGATTAATTATGTTAATATTATAGGGAACGTTGAATTAGTTTAAGAATAGTTATGTTTACAATGTTGTTTGGTTATAGTTTATGCTTGGCTGATTTATAGGTTATGTTAGATTGTTTTTAACGTTATGTTATTTTTCTGTTATTGAGTATACACATAACTAAAGTTGTGTAGGTAACACTTTGACTATAAGTATACACATAAATCAAGTATTTTTTTTAATTATAAAAACTAAAATATAAGCTTTTAAAATATAGATATACAAATAAATTTTAAAGTAAATTAAAGGAATAAAAATATATTTAAACGTACTTATCTAAGAAATTACATAACCACGTGTATTTTTATATAAATATTAAATTTTATGTCACCCTTTTGTAAAATAGTTTTACTGGGACATTCTTGTCTCCTAGATGTTCCACTACAATAACAACCATTTGTAACTTTTAGTAATTTGTTTTAAAGTCTTAAAAAGCTAACAATAGAAATTTAAAACGAGTCATTAACAATATTAAGTTAAGAAACACCCAAATCTAAACTATTTTAAGCAGCCAATCGTTCCATAAAATAAAGAAGTCAGTCATATCCAAATAGATTAAAAAATATTAACATATTAGTTGCTTAAAGCATGGTAGCCAGGGACAATACGATATGAACAATGCTTAAAGGATAATATAATTTATATAATGCACTTTGACTATCATAATAAGAAACATTTTAGAAAAATGATAAGCAATTTACACTTGTTTATTGAAATGCATTTTTATATGTTTTTGCACTATCCATTTATTTATAATTATTGGTATGTGTTTAATTTTGTTTATTCTTGGGCTTACCTACCCTCTTATCACTATGTTTTCTTTTCCATAAGTCAATTTAAAAAGATAATCCTCTTTTAAATGATATTTAAAATATCTATTTTGGACAAGTGGCGCTTAGATATGACGGTTATTTCAATTATTTACCTTGTGAGGTGCATGGATTCTTCTCCTCAAGAATCTACCACTTTATTATAGTCCAAAACCTATAAACAAATAATACAAATCCAAAACAAGGGTCACGACAAAAAATAAAACTCCTCTGAGCATTATTTCACATATTAAATGTTAAACTAATTTATATATAAAAGATATTTGTACTTTTTTCTAACACAGCATGTGGATAGAAAAATGCTCTTATACATATATACATAGGTTGTCTTTTTTTAATGAAAACTTGTGGGGCTAAACCTCTGCTAAACAATAACATAAATCTGTTCAAGATTCTGCAGAATACAAAGATTTGTGCAAAGATGCAACAGGGCTGATATGTGGTTTTGTTTATTAGGGAGTGGGAATTTTATTTTCTGGAAATGAGCAAAGGCAGGGTCCACCACTCAACATGTTGGTAATGGTGGCCCCACCATTGTATTAAAGTTATCCACTATAAACCAAACCTATATAGATGCAAATAAAATAGATACCTAAAAGTTGTTCCCACTTCCTCCTAACTATATGTGAGTAGAAAAATACATAGAAGATTCTCGAATGCTCATGTGACTGCTATACTCTCAACTCAACATTTTTCTCAAAAGTCTTGAGTAGATCACATGGTGCATAACTTTGAAATCCACATGACATGATTCTTGCATTCATGATATTCAATTTGAAAAACTGAATAAGTTAAGATTATCAGATCAAACTTCCAAGTACAAATGAGGCCTGTGCATGTAGTGACTAAGAAACATAGAATAGATGTGTTAGAAGTAAATTTTTATTTATGTAATAACCTGCAATGGATTACATTGATGTATCAGTCATTGTGGTAAACTGAAAGGGAAGAAACAACACTGACAAGTTTTAAGCAGAAAAGAACAGAAACACATGCACAGAGCTTCATAGTCATTTATCCTTTTCTTTGCTGTCATAAACCTATCCTTCATCATGTTAAAACCTCTTGGTTCTTGGCGGAGAGGCGTTTGAGGAACTCATAGGTGGTGATCATTGTTGTTGCAGACATTGACATTGATGCCCACCTAGGCCCCAATCCTCTGTAACAAGCCATCCAACCACCTTCCCTAACCAGACTCCTCACTGTCTGCATAATGGTGGGTCCACGGCGGCCGTTCTCGTCGCCATCCAAGACCTGCAGTCTTGTCTTGATAGTATCCAGTGGCATGGTGATCAAAGCAGACATTCCACCTGCCACTGCTGCACTGACTCCCTGAACTGCCATCATGGTTTTTGTATCAGGCCTCAAAGCACTGTTAGCTGCATTATCATTGCCCTTGCACAAGTAGTACCCAACTCCACCCCAGACCATCCTTTGTGCAACAGAATATGAAGCCCACCAAACTGCGTTTGAAGGGGCATAGGTCAAAATTGAGATCCCAAAACCCCTATACAAGCCCCTAAGACCATCGTTGCTCAAGATCTTCCTGAAGGCATCAATACCATTGATGTACCGAAATGCTGAAGCCTTAGGATTGGCAGAATCACAACAACCTTGAACCATCAACCTCTGGCTCACAACATCAACAGGGGTCCACACAAGCTGAGCTGCCATGGCTGCACTCAAGCCAGCAGCTGCATTGGCAACTGCTGAAGCAGTAGGTTCAGCAAGACCAAACCTAACTGTGGCCGTGCCCACATTGCTTTTGGTGACTTCTAATGCAGCCATGTAAAGAGCCCTAGCAGGGATTGTACCCATCAAAGAGGTCCCAAACCCACGGTACAATGCTCTAAAACCCTCACCCTTAATCAATGAAAATGCAGTTTTGATGCAAGATACTTGGGACTGAGCCACTTGCTGCCTAGTCTTCAACACAACAACAGGGTAAAGGGTTGCAGAAACCCCAGAGAAAAGAGCAGCACCAAGGAAGAAGAACTTGGATTTATCAAGCATTTGCCAATCAATCTCACCCGGAAGATGAACCTCCTCACTAGATTCTTCCTCTGCCATTCTAATGCTCATTTCCCCCACTTTCACTACCAAGCTTTAAAGTTACAGTCACAGCTTTGTCAGGTTCCTTTATATAGCAGAAAATTACTGACAAATGCAGACACAATCTAGGTCACGAAACCTCAAAAACCTTGAGGTTGAAGCCAATATCGCAATCAGAGACCCCTTTTTATATATCCATATTCTCCACCATCCCACCAAAAACCCAGATTCAAAATCTGCTCTTTCCTTCAAAACACCATCCAACCCTAACTGTACAACCTTAGCAAACCCGGCAACGAAAATTGAAAAATAAAGGAAATACAAAAATAAATAAAAAAATTTAAAAAAAAAGGAAAGAAGTTCTAGCTGTACAATTGGCGAATTACAATCAAGTTTTGCGAAAGTGGAAGTGAAATATAACTAGTGTTTGTGGGAACGAAGTGGGTGGTTTTTTTTCCTCTTGTGGAACCAGGTTTTAGATCGAACGTGTGACACGATGAGTAGATCTAGCATTTCTAAATCAATAAAGGGGGTGTCGCAAACGATTCATACCGGAAAGATATCGAAATCGGCGCCGGCGTCGGAAAGTTCGAAGCTTGCCGGAAAACTGGGGGCACTCGTCGGCATTAGAGAGGCATATATAGATAAAATGTTGAGAGCATCAATACACAGTGCTTGTGAGAAAGAGAGAGGGGTAACCGGAACGAGAGGTGGATTTGTAGGAGGAGAAGCAGAAAGGTATTGACACGTGTCAGTTAGGGATTAGGGCATGTGTTTGTTCGTCAAGGGTTTTTTGTTTTTGTTGTGGGTTTTTGTCGGGTGGAGTGTCCTAAGAGAAAGATAGTGACGTGGCAATCCTTATCCAATGTTGGGTGCTGGAGCTTTGTTCTCCTGTGACGCGTACCACACTACTACCATGTGACTCGTTTGTTGAGCACATTATAATCGTCCGATCCTACCTTTGTCAGATGATGGAATAAATGACTTGTGCTGTGTGTAGGATCTACATAGTTGTGTGTAGGATCTACATAGTTTAGTTATATTATCTCATGCATAAAAGTACGTTGTCTAAGATAACAGTTAAAAAGACACAAAAAAATTTGAAGGAGAAGACAAAAAACATAAACAAATAAGTGATCCTACCCTAAGCAAAAACCTACAATTCTTTTTTAGCTATCTATTTTTTACTACTCTTCTTAGTTATTAGCTATTTACTTATACTTATGTGTGTGCGTATATATATATATATATATATATATATATATATATATATATATATATATA
>Ga0209489_109145_pt1 | contig 12629 bp, 6 predicted proteins | sample SiratrowhiteBW_FD_187527 | JGI IMG/M metagenome (GOLD analysis project Ga0209489, IMG submission 187527) | Root nodule microbial communities of legume samples collected from California, USA - Siratro white BW (SPAdes) (version 2) | ecosystem: Host-associated > Plants > Roots > Nodule | place: USA... | reverse complement strand
TATTTTCCAAAACTGTTTTAACTACCTTATTTTCCAAAACTGTTTTTAACTGAAGTTAAAACCTTTTTATGGTTTGATTTAAATCATTTAACCCATGTGCTAATGAATTTCTCCTTAGATGTGCATCGGTTCTCTTTCACGGCTAATCATACTCACTCACACTAAGACACAGCCTAGAACACATTTCCACTTGCTTGCTTTGGCTTGCTGGTCATGTCTTGCATGGCTTCATCAAATCCTTAAGTATTGTGAGAATACTAACATTATGAAATTTTTTGTGGTGTTTTATTGAAAGGATTAGAGATTTTACCAGCGATTTCTTGAAAATTCTAAAAGTTCTTTTAAAAAACATATTGATATGTGAAATATTTTCTTTTTCAAAATTCTGCGGTTTACTATTTATTTTTTTTATTTTTTTATTATTTTTGACATTTTATTTTCAATTTCGTCTACCTGTACTTGTCAAAAAATTCTAAAAAATTTTAATGTTGTTTTATTTTATAGATTAGACATTTTATCAAAGAATTTTGGAAAATCATTGAATATTTTTCAAAAAAATATAGACATTTGAAATCCAAAATTCTTCATAAATTCCATCGTTTACTATTTGGTTTTTTTATTATTTTCGCATTTTGGTAATCTTTTTTTCCTATTACACCTATCCAAACTTGTCAAAAAATTCTAAAAATTTTTGTCGTGCTTTATTGTATGGATTATAGATTTTATCAGAAAATTCTGGAAAATTCTTCAATTTTTATTAAAAAAATAGAGATACTTTAAATACAAAACATTTTCAGAATTCCATAGTTTACTATTTGCTTTTTTAATTTTTTAGTGTTTTTGACATCTTTTTAATTCTACTTTACGTGTCTATGGTTTTCAAAAAAATTGTAAAATTTTTGTGTTGTATTGTTATATAGATCCGAGATTTTTTCAAAACTTTCTGCAAAACTATGGTTTTTTTTTCAAAAAAAAATTGAGATATTTTAAATCCAAAATTTCAACAAAATCCCATCGTTTACTATTTCTTTTTTATTTTTTTAGCATTTTTTGAATTTTGTTTTCTATTTCACCTATCAAAACTTGGCCAAAAATTATGAAATTTTTTGTGGTGTTTTATTGGAAGGATTAGAGATTTTACCAGTGATTTCTGGAAAATTCTAAAAGTTCTTTTAAAAAAATGTTGATATGTGAAATATTTTTTATTTAAAAATTCTGCAGTTCACTATTTGTTTTTTTATTTTTTGTATTGTTTTTGACATGTATTTTCAATTTCGTCTATCTGTACTTGTCAAAAAATTTTAGAAATTTTTAGGTTTTTTTATTTTATGAATTAGAGATTTTCTCAAAAATTTTGGAAAATCATGGAAAATTTTTCTAAAAAATATAGACATTTGAAATCCAAAATTCTTCATAAATTCCATCCTTTACTATTTCTTTTTTTTTTCTTTTTTTAGCATTTTGGTAATCTTTTTTTCCTATTTCACCTATCCAAACTGGTCTAGAAATTCTAAACATTTTTGTGGTGCTTTATTGTACGGATTATAGATTTTATCAAAGAATTCTGGAAAATTCTTCAATTTTTATTAAAAAAATATAGATACTTTAAATACAAAATATTTTCAGAATTTCACCATTTACTATTTGCTTTTTTAATTTTTTAGTGTTTTTGACATCTTTTTTATTCTACTTTACGTGTATATGGTTTTAAAAAAAATTGTAAAATTTTTGTGTTGTATTATTGTATAGATCCGAGATTTTATCAAAAAAATTCTGTAAAACTATGGTTTTTTTTCAAAAAAAATTGAGATATTTCAAATCCAAAATTTCAACAAAATTCCATTGTTTACTATTTCTATTTTATTTTTTTAGCATTTTTTGAATTTTATTTTCTATTTCACCTATCAAAACTTGGCCAAAAAATATGGAATTTTTTGTGGTGTTTTATTGGAAGGATTAGAGATTTTACCAGCGATTTCTGGAAAATTCTAAAAGTTCAGTTAGAAAACATATTGCTATGTGAAATATTTTCTTTTTCAAAATTCTGCGGTTTACTATTTGTTTTTTTTATTTTTTTATTATTTTTGACATTTTATTTTCAATTTCGTCTACCTGTACTTGTCAAAAAATTCTAAAAAATTTTAATGTTCTTTTATTTTATAGATTAGGATTTTATCAAAGAATTTTGGAAAATCATTGATTATTTTTCAAAAAAATATAGACATTTGAAATCCAAAATTCTTCATAAATTCCATCGTTTACTATTTGATTTTTTTTATTATTTTAGCATTTTGGTAATCTTTTTTTCCTATTTCACCTATCCAAACTTGTCAAAAAATTCTAAAAATTTTTGTCGCGTTTTATTGTATGGATTATAGATTTTATCAGAGAATTCTGGAAACTTCTTGAATTTTTATTAAAAAAATAGGGATACTTTAAATACAAAACATTTTCAGAATTCCATCGTTTACTATTTGCCTTTTTACTTTTTTAGTGTTTTTGACATCTTTCTTATTCTACTTTACGTGGCTATGGTTTTCAAAAAAATTGTAAAATTTTTGTGTTGTATTGTTGTATAGATTCGAGATTTTTTCAAAACATTCTGCAAAACTATGGTTTTTTTTCAAAAAAAAATTGAGATATTTCAAATCCAAAATTTCAACAAAATTCCATCATTTACTATTTCTTTTTTATTTTTTTACCAATTTTTGAATTTTGTTTTCTATTTCACCTATCAAACCTTGGCCAAAAATTGTGGAATTTTTTGTGGTGTTTTATTGGAAGGATTAGAGATTTTAGCAGCGATTTCTGGAAATTCTAAAAGTTCTTTTAAAAAAAATATTGATATGTGAAATATTTTTTATTTCAAAATTCTGCGGTTTACTATTTGTTTTTTTATTTTTTTATTATTTTTGACATTTATTTTCAATTTCGTCTATCTGTACTTGTCAAAAAATTCTATAAATTTTTAGGTTTTTATATTTTATGGATTAGAGATTTTCTCAAAGAATTTTGGAAAATCATGGACTATTTTTCTAAAAAATATAGACATTTGAAATCCAAAATTCTTCAAAAATTCCATCGTTTACTATTTGTTTATTTTTTCTTTTTTTAGTGTTTTGGTAATCTTTTTTTCCTATTTCACCTATCCAAACTGGTCTAGAAATTCTAAACATTTTTGTGGTGCTTTATTGAACTGTACTGACTGAAAACGATATGAACTGCACCACAAACTACGTGGGTATGTTTCGGGTGCAAACGGAGTCATTCGGGCCCACTTTTCCACTTTACCTACTCTAGTGGGGCTCGGGCCCGTAAAAGTCGTCAAAATTCGACCAAAATAGTTTTCAATAACACTGACGTCAAACGATAAGAACTGCACCCCAAACTATCTGGGTATATTTCGGTTGTAAAATCGGGTCATACGGGCCCGGTTATCAACTTAGCCTTCTCCGACCCTCCTTTGGTGGTACCGGGCCCGGAAAATTCGTCAAAATTGGACCGAAACATTGTTGAGCCGTACTAATGGAAAACAATAAGAATTGTACACAAAAAAAGTGTGCTTATGTTTCGGGGGCTAAACCTAGTCATCTGGGGCCTGTTTTCAACTTTTCCTGCTCTGGTAATGCCCGACCCGAAAACTCGTCAAAACTCAACCGAAACATTTTTCGACCGTATTGACGAGAAATGATAAGAATCGCACCCCAAAGAGTGTCAGTATGTTTCACGTGCAAAATCGAGTCTTTTGAGTCCAATTTTCAAGTTGGCCAGCTGCTGTGGTAACCGGGCCTGGAAAAGTCGTCAAAATTCGACCGAAACATTTTTCAACTGTACTGAGTGAAAACGATATGAACTGCACCACAAACTATGTGGGTATGTTTCGGGTGCAAACTAAGTCATCCGGTCCCGGTTTTCAACTTTACCTACTCTAGTGGGGCTCGGGCCCGAAAAAGTCGTTAAAACTCGACCAAAACAGTTTTCAACAACACTGATGACAAACGATAAGAACTGCACCCTAAACTGTCTGGGTATGTTTCGGTTGCAAAACCGGGTCATCTGGGCCCGGTTATCAACTTTGCCTTCTCCGGGCTTGCTCTGGTGGTACCCGGGCCCCGAAAAATCGTCAAAATTGGACCGAAACATTGATTAGCCGTACTAATGGAAAACAATAAGAATTGTACACAAAAAAAGTGTGGTTGTGTTTCGGGGGCTAAACCTAGTCATCTGGGGCCTGTTTTCAACTTTTCCTGCTCTTGTGGTGCCCGACTCAAAAAGTCGTCAAAACTCGACCGAAACATTTTTCGACCGTATTGACGAGAAATGATAAGAATCGCACCCCAAAGAGTGTCGGTATGTTTCACGTGCAAAATCGAGTCTTTTGAGTCCGATTTTCAAGTTGGCCAGCTGCTGTGGTACCCGGGCCTGGAAAAGTCGTCAAAATTTGACCGAAACATTTTTCAACTGTACTGAGTGAAAACGATATGAACTGCACCACAAACTATGTGGGTATGTTTCGGGTGCAAACTAAGTCATCCGGTCCCGGTTTTCAACTTTAGCTACTCTAGTAGGGCTCGGGCCCGAAAAAGACGTTAAAACTCGACCAAAACAGTTTTGAACAACACTGATGACAAACGATAAGAACTGCACCCTAAACTGTCTGGGTATGTTTCGGTTGCAAAACCGGGTCATCCGGGCCCGGTTATCAACTTTGCCTTCTCCGGGCCTGCTTTGGTGGTACCCGGGCCCCAAAAAATCGTCAAAATTGGACCGAAACATTGATTAGCCGTACTAATGGAAAACAATAAGAATTGTACACTAAAAAAGGGTGGTTATGTTTCGGGCGATAAACCTAGTCATCTGGGGTCTGTTTTCAACTTTTCCTGCTCCGGTAGTGCCCGACCCCGAAAAGTTGTCAAAACACAATTGTACTGGCGAGAAATGATAAGAATCGCACCAAAAAGAGTGTCAGTATGTTTCGCGTACAAAATCGAGTCTTTTGACCCCGAGTTTCGGCTTTGCCAACTGCTGTGGTACCCGGGCTTGGAAAAGTCGTCAAAATTTGTTCGAAACATTTTTCAACTGTACTGACTCAAAAACGATATGAACTGCACCACAAACTATGTGGGTAGGTTTCGGGTGCAAAACTGAGTCATCTGGGCCCGGTTTTCCACTTTACTTGCTCTAGTGGGGCTCAGGCCCAAAAACGTCGTCAAAAGTCGACCAAAACAATTTTCAGCAATATTGACGACAAATGATAAAAACTGCACCCCAAACTGTCTGGGTATGTTTTTTTTGCAAAACCGGGTCATCCGGGCCCGGTTATCAACTTTGCCTTCTCTAGGCCTGCTCTGGTGGTACCCGGGCCTGGAAAAGTCGTCAAAATTGGAGCAAAACATTGTTTAGCCGTACTGATGGAAAATAATATGAATTGTAGACAAAAAAAGTATGGTTATGTTTCGGGCGCTAAACCTAGTTATCTGGGTCCTGTTTTCAACTTTTCCTGCTCCAGTGGTGCCCGACTCTGAAAAGTTGTCAAAACACGACCATACTGACGAGAAATGATAAGAATCACACCATAAAGAGTACCAGTATGTTTTTCGTGCAAAATTGAGTCTTTTGAGCCGGATTTTCAACTTTGCCAGCTGTTGTGGTACCCGTGCCTGGAAAAGTCGTAAAAATTCGGCCGAAACATTTTTCAACTGTACTGAGTGAAAACGATATGAACGGCAGCACAAACTATGTAGGTATGTTTCAGGTGCAAACTGAGTCATCCGGGCCCGGTTTTCCACTTTACCTGCTCTAGTGGGGCTCGGGCCCGAAAAAGTCGTTAAAACTCGACCAAGACAGTTTTCAGCAACACTGATGACAAACGATAAGAACTGCACCTAAAAACTGTCTGGGTATGTTTCGGTTGCAAAACCGGGTGATTTGGGCCCGGTTATGAAATTAGCCTTCTCCGGGCATGCTCTAGTCGTACCCGGACCCGAAAAAGTGGTCAAAAGTGGACCCAAAACATTGTTTAGTCGTACTCTTGGGAAACGATAAGAATTGCACCCCAAAAAAGTGTGGGTATGTTTCGAGCGGTAAACCGAGTCATCTGGGGCCTGTTTTCAACTTTTGCTGCTTCGGTGGTGCCTGGACCCGAAAAGTCGTCAAAACTCGACCGAAACATTTATCGACAGTACTGAAGAGAAATGATAAGAATTGCACCCCAGAGAGTGTCTGTATGTTTCGGGTGCAAAATCGAGTCTTCCGGGCCCGATTTTCATATTTGCCAGTTGCTGTGGTACCCGGGCCTGGAAAAGTCGTCAAAATTTCGGCCGAAATATTTTTCAACTGTACTGAAAATGATATGAACTGCACCACAAACTATGTGGGAATGTTTCGAGTGCAAAACTGAGTCATCCGGTCCCGGTTTTCAACTTTACCTGCTCTAGTGGGGCTCGGGCCCGAAAAAGTCGTTAAAACTCGACCAAAACAATTTTCAGCAACACTGACGACAAACGATAAGAACTGCACCCCAAAGAATGTGGGTATGTTTCCGGTGCAACACCGGGTCATCCGGGCCCATTTATCAACTTTGCCTTCTCCGGGCAGGCTCTAGTCGTACCCGGGCCCGGAAAAGTGGTCAAAATTGGATTGAAACATTTTTTAGTCGTACTCATGGGAAACAATAAGAATTGCACCCCAAAAAAGTGTGCGTATGTTTCGGCGCGGTAAACCGAGTCATCTGTGTAAAATAAGGTTTAGACCGAGTTCAAGAGGGAGGAGGGGGGGTGAATTGAACTTTCAAAATCTTTTCGCAAATCTGATTTGTTCTTGAAGTAGAGAATGAAAATTCTTAATTCAATCAATTAACTCGTGTAAATCTGGACTGTCTAGTAAACAATGAATTGCGCACAGCGGAAATTATTGAATATAAACCCAGAAAAAAACAGTTTCAGTGTAGAAATGTTTTAACCCAGATTCAATACGATTAAACACAGTCCAGTGGATTAAAAATAATCCAAAAACACGGTTAATTCAGATATATGAAAACAGATGTTCAGAATATAATCAACTGTATAATCAGATTTTAATCCAGTCAATTTAAATGATCGCAGTAGTTGAATAAAAGAAATCAAGAAGAGTAGGGAGAAAAGCAAGAACACAGAATTTTTATCCTGGTTCACCCTTCCACAAGGGCTACGTCCAGTCCTTTGTAAACTAGCAAAGATTTCCACTAAACAGATCACTAGATCAGTTTACAACCCTTGCTCCCAGCAAGTTACAAACTGCTCCCAGCAGTAAACCCACACCTCACTGAACCCCTCAGCTAGTGTGTAACCAGTGCAGAAACCCACTGCACCACAACACTTGCAGTCCGCAAGCAACACTGCTTCCCGCAGCACTCACCCTCTACTGAACCCCTCAATAGATGTGAGACCAGTGCAGAAACCCACTGCACCAACTCAATTACAAACCCAGTAATTGAAAACAGCAAACAGATTACAGATCAATAGGATCAGAAAAGATTACAGAGTATTTCTACACAAAATAGATTACAAAGAATGAAGATCAGGTGTAGAAGACTTAGCTTTGGTCCAAAACCAAACTAGCAAGAACCTCACTTCAAGGATGCTTTAAAGATTCACGTTCTTGGAGGTTTCTTGATTTGAAAAGCTTTGCCAAAAATGATGATCGCACAAAAGGGGCAATATCTCTCTTAGAAAATCTCAAGGAAGGCTTTTCGAAAGTTTTTGTTAACTGAAAATGATAGTGTGCAATCCTTTAAATACCCAAATCAGTTTTAAAAACAGCATAGCTATCACAATTCAATTAATTGAACAAACCATTCAATCGATTGAATTTGACCGTTAGTTTGACCTAGTCAAAGGTTTCAGTTGTAACAGAAATAATTGTATTTCAGTTCTAACAGAAATAACTGTCACATTCAATCGATTGTTTTAGAAATTCAATTGATTGAAAAACCTTTTTCCAGCAAAAACAGTTTGGGTTATTTTTATTAAAAATAATAGTTTTAATAAAAATATTTGTGAATCCCTTTAGCACCTCAGAAGTGATGAATCATGCCACTAATGCTTAAGGACTAAGCCAATCACCAACACACAAATCCAACCAAGGACCAAGACCTAATCACCCAACCATCTTCATGTTGGCACAAAGTCTTCACTTGAACAATTCTGGTCCAGATTGGTTTCAACAGATTCTTCATGAGGCAGTCTTCACCAGCTTCACATGCTAAGCCTTGGTGCTCACAATATTGACTTCATCAAATCACATGATTAGCCTTAGTGCTAACAATCTCCCCCAATTTGATAAAGGCAATCTGTTGTGTGTTGAGTTTAACAATATGAACCTGAAATACCTGTCTATTTCCTCAAACAGTTTATTAGGATCACAATTTTCAATAGGTTGAGAGTAAAAAATATCAAATCAACTGGTTGAGTTAAAACACGTTAAGTTTTTGGCAACACCGATTCAAATTTATTGCATCTAAACCATAGCGAATTAAATCTCTAAATCTTAACCACATACTAGTAACATCTCAAGGCTATGGTAACTCCAAATTTAAGCAATGTTTCAAATGTTTGGGGAGAGGTCACATAGCTTCTGAATGTCCAAGTAAAAGGAACATGTTAGTTAAAGATGGAGAGATTGTTAGTGAATCCTCTTCAGAATCTACTGCAGAAAGTGAAGAAGAGTATGATGAAGAATTTACAGTTGAAGGAGATTTATTTATGGTGAGGAGGTTATTGGGAAACCTTTCAAAGGAGAATTAAAGAAGTCAAAGAGAGAACATCTTCCATACACGATGTCTAATTCAAGATAAGGTTTGTTCCTTGATTATTGATGGAGGGAGTTGCACTAATGTTGCTAGTTCAAGATTGGTTTCAAAACTAAATTTGGAAAGCAAGCCTCATCCTCGACCATATAAGCTTCAATGGCTTAGTGAAGATGGTGAGATAGGTGTGAACAAGCAAGTGAAAATATGTTTCTCTATTGGAAACTATCATGATTCTGCTTTATGTAATGTGGTACCAATGGAGGCAGTCCATATGCTTCTTGGAAGGCCTTGACAATTTGACAAAAGGGCTAATCATGATGGATACTCTAACAAGTATTCTTTTATGCATAATGAGCGGAAAGTTACACCTGTACCTTTGTCTCCTAGAGAGGTGTGTGAGGATAAAAAAAAAATTGAGAGAGAAAAGAGAGCAAGAGAACAAAAAAAATGAGAGAAAAAGAAAAGATAAGCGAAAAGAAAGAGAGAAAATGATGAGAACCAAGAGCTGAAGTTTAACCAACCTCAAGCACCTGCACAAATAATTAATTCAAAGGATGCTTTGCAAATTCCAAGTGGACCAATCACCAGGTCAAGGGCCCAAAAACTAAAAGAGGCATTGATTGGGCTGATTCAAGACATTTTGACTGCGCAAACAAAGTCTAAGATTGAATTGAAGCCTAATCATGTTCTGAATTTGATATGGGCTGATGAAGGAATTATTAAATGAAGGAGATTTGGGCTAAAAGCAATCATTTGAAGAGAAGGGCCCATAGAAAATGCATCACCAGATTTAATTTAAGTGTAAATGGGCTATTTTGGGCTTAGGTTAAAATCTGAAGAGTCACCCAATATTTTGTGGACGAATTTTAAATTTTTTATTTTGATGTATTTTGATTAATTTTCCATAGGCCTTAGAGTAGGCATGCTTAGTAAATTGTGTTTTTCGTTTTCCCATTTGATGTAATTAATTAGTCATCTATAAGTGTGCCAAAAAGCTGCTGCTGCATTAAATTTGGAGGCTTCTAGGCTATTGAAGAGTTAGGTTAGTTTTTTAGAAGCTCAAAGGTCTACTTAAGTAAGAAAACACATGTAAACAACAACTTTGAATTTGAAATACGAATTTTGATTTTGAAAATTTCAGAAGTGAGGGTTTCTCTCTTGAGTTCTTCATTGGACTTGCAACTTATCAAAGGCTGATCATCCTTGTAGCATTTTTCATACTTTCGGGTCTTTGCTGCGTTTCTTTTCCGCAAGACAAGGGTTCTGAGTAGATCATCCTAAATCTGAATACTTAGGGATCTTGGGGCATACTACTCTTTGTTGTGGGTTCTCGGGATTATTCCTAACCGGGTTCACATCAGAAAAGAGAGTTTGTTAGTAAAAGTGAGGGAAGTAAAAAAAGCTTTGCTAACAAGACAACCACTTTACATACTTTATTGTAAAGAACTCAATTTGAATTCTAATGTTTCTAACAAACTTCCTAGTGGTGTTGTCGCAACCGAAAATCACGACGGGAGACGAAGATCCAAAAAGTATAGGAAAAATGGTGAAAAGAAAAAGATAGAGTCGCCACCATAGTTATTTATTGGAAAACTATGGAAAAACCACGAAAAAGGAAAAAAAAAAAATGGTCTGCGAATCAGAAAAGAGTTCGGGAGTCGGTTACGCGTGGGGAAGGTATTAGCACCCCACGCGTCTGTCCTAAGACAATACCTTTAATTGAATTAGTAAAATCAAATGTGATTTATTAAATATTTATTTTCCCAAAAGTAAAAGATAAATAATAACAAAATAAAATTTTTTAAATTAAAGGACCCGACAAGGATTGACCTTGCTCCTACATATCGACATCCATAGGGGTGAAGAATCAGGGATTACGTAGTTCTAAAAGACAATTGGGTTGTTTTAAGAAATTGATTTTTTTTTTATTTTATTTTTTTATTATTTTTTTTAAATTTATATATTTTTATTATTTTTTTTGAAAATTGAATTTTATTTCAGAATATCATAGACGCGTGCGGCCTTTTGATAATCCAAATTAAAATAAAACTCCTTACATTAAATTTCGCATGACGCGTGCGCATATTTAGAACTTAAATTAAGAATTATTATTTTAATTTAATTTAATTTATTATTTTTTTTAAAAAAAGGAATTCTGCCTGACGCGAATGTTCATTTGGAATTAAAATTTAATAAAGCAAATGTTATTTATATATGAGAATTAAATTTAAAAGAAATAACTCAAATGCTAAACGTTTAAAGCTTTGTTTAAAGGAAATTAAAGGGTAAATTTGTAATTTAAAAAATCAGTGGGTGCAGCTCTTAATTAATGGGGGGTGCAGCGAGTAGTTTCAATAAATCAGAAAATCCACTTAAGTACTGAGGGTATTTTGGGTATGGTAAGAATGAGGGGTGTAGGCACAAATATGGGGGGTGCAGGAAGCACCCCCACTATCCAGCAATTGGGCTAGGGGCTTTTTAGGGTATTTGGAATAGGCACAGGTGTAGTGTTCAAATATAGGGGGTGCAAGAAGCACCCCCACTAACCTATTAGGGTTAGTAGCGCATGCGTGGCGCCTTAGGGGAACGGGGGGCCATGGATCCGTCAACAGCGGCAGCAGCATGAAGTGACGACGGCAGCGTGGTGGTCGACGAGCGGGGTTGATGGCGGCGGCGGCGTGAAGTGATGACGGCGGCGGTGCACGTGGATTGACATTGTATGGATGCAATTTGGAGTGGCTTATGGAGGTTTGACGATGCAGGCAAGGTAGCGCTTAATGACATGGAAACGTGTCTTGTGGGAGAGACATGGTGGAGGCGCGACAGCTCGCGGTGAAGGCGCAGTGGAGGCACGGTTGCAGCGTGGCGTGCGGAAACCATATGGAGGTGCGGAAACCATATGGAGGTGAGATTCGGTTGAGGATGGACGGTACTGACAAGCACTTGAATCTGTTTTGGGAGAATGTAACAACAAAATCAAGGTGGCTGAGTTGGTCTAAGGTGGCAGTTTAAGGTGGTCTGAAAGGGCATGGGTTCGAATCCTAGAAGTGTTGATATTGCCTTGCTCTTCCACCTCTTCTCCCCTTCCAAAACCTCTCGATCCAAATCCACCTTTTTTTTCTCCTTTTTTTTTTCGCCCCCCTGATATCCCCTTATGAGTGCGTATATATCCCCCTAAAAACCGTTAGGATCCTCTCCTTTTTGTTGATCCTTTACCGTGCCTTACCCTCAAGAATCTTCTCTCCAATTTGTTATCATTATTTTTATCAAAAAATCCTCTCCACTCTCCTACTGCCACGTGGCAAATAAATTTTAATTTATTTATTCTTCTTTTTTTTTAAACTTAAACCTATCTTAAACCTATTTTAAGCATTATTTAAATTTTATTTTATCTACTTATTTTTCGATTCAAATTACTTTTAACTAGTCAATTATTTTTCTTTCTACAAAATAAACACATATATTTTTTTTAACAAGAATTTTAATCTATTTGGATTAATTAATTTAATTAATTATATTATCTTCAAAATTATAAACAAATCAAAAATTAACAAAAAATTTTATTGGTATATTTTTTCTTTTTACCCGGACAAAATCGGGTATTGACAGGTGTTGATTCTGTTTTACAAGAATTTGAAGATGTCTTTCCCAAGGAAATACCACCCGGTTTACCACCTTTGAGAGGGATTGAACATCACATTGATCTAGTTCCTAGAGCTGTATTACCCAATAGGCCAGCCTATAGGAGTAATCCACAAGAGACCAAGGAGATTCAAAAACAAGTGGAGGACTTAATTCACAAAGGATGGGTCACAGAAAGTTTTAGCCCATGTGTTGTTCC
>Ga0209489_109144_pt1 | contig 12630 bp, 9 predicted proteins | sample SiratrowhiteBW_FD_187527 | JGI IMG/M metagenome (GOLD analysis project Ga0209489, IMG submission 187527) | Root nodule microbial communities of legume samples collected from California, USA - Siratro white BW (SPAdes) (version 2) | ecosystem: Host-associated > Plants > Roots > Nodule | place: USA... | reverse complement strand
TCCTTCCTTGTTGACCAGTTGCCTTATCAGATCTCAATATGACAACCACAAATCCAAGACGAAAAGCAACCTTCCGCACCCATTCAAGTAAATTATCTCTGGTAGGAAATACCTAAATTTAACAAAATTTCAAAGTCAGTATCCCAATTTATCCAATAAAAGCATTTAATATAAGTAAATTCATTTACCTCATTCGTTGAAAAATATAAACCATATTCATGTTCCTTAACCATAACATTACTTTGATGTGCTTCTTCCATATCTGATATCTTATCTACTTCTTCAAAAACTTTACTCAAATATTCTTCTTCCATGATAGACTGAAGAAAATATTTAAAATAATCACATTAAGAAATCAAACAAACATAAAAATTCAAGTTACTTCTGCTTTACGGTCTATAGAAACCGTAAAAGTAATAGACATTACGGTTTGTAGAAACTGTAAAGCATTTGCATTTTTTTACTGCTTACGGCTTCTACAAACCGTAGACAAAAAAAATGTTCTACGGTTTGTAGAAACCGTACAAACATTTGCATTTTTTTTACTTCTTACGGCTTCTACAAACCGTAGACAAAAAAATGTTCTACGATTTGTAGAAGCCGTAAGCAGTAAAAAAAATGCAAATGCTTCTACGGTTTCTACAAACCGTAATGTCTATTACTTTTACGGTTTTTACAAACCATAGAGTTCTCTTATACACCTATGCACTTACGGTTTGTACAAACCATAAGCTCTTACGAATGTTAAAATAACTACAGTTTGTGTAATCCGTAAGAGGCATAAATCTTGATTTTAAACTTACGGTTACAGAATTCGTAAATATTAAACTTCTACGGTTTCTACAATCCGTGGAAATCAGAAAAAATGAATAACAGATACCTCGACAAAGACGACGGTGGTTGTTTTTCAGCCACCACAACCACCGACGACCACCCAAAGTGCCTTCAACCCCCCACTCCAACACCGTAGGAACCTCCCACCACCACTGCGATACCTTCCACCGCTGTTCAGAAATGCACCGCACCCCTTCCATGGAAAACCTTCTTTTATAGCAGCAGGGATAATTTTGTAATTTACTCATACCTATTATTGGAATTTTGAAAATTATGGAGGTGCAGAAAGATGATATGGAGGTGCAGGAAGAAGCAGTCATAACAAATAAGGAAAAATAAAACCAAACCAATTGTGTCTTTTACCGGGCTAAATATATATATATATATATATATATATATATATATATATATATATATATATATATATATATATATAATTATTGTAAAGTGGACTTGAAATTGTGTTTGAGTGAGTTAAGCGGATGCTTAGAACGACAAATTGTATATTTAATAAAGATATTTAAATTTTGAAATTTCATTCTACTTGAAAAACAAATTTCATTCAACCAGTATTCTTATAGTTACAATCAGCAACCAGTTCAAGTCCAAATCATGAATTATAAAATCCAATATTAAATTGTAATTATAATAAAATAATATTTAAAATTGTAAATATAGATTACAATCACGATTAATTATACAATGTAATATGAATTAAATTTAAACAAGTTCAAACACAATGCAAAGTAATATAAATGAGACAATGTATGATAAGTCTCTTATGAAAGTAACAGAATTGTCTATTAAAATTATTAGTAAAAGCATTACCAAACATTTTAATAAATAAAATAAATAAAAAATTTAGTAAATGATAAAAGATGTAAAATAATGAGACTTACATCTTGGGATCAAAGAAGGGATTTATGGTAACGGTCTTTAGCATAACGAGGATGAACTTTGTTCATACCATAATTGAAGAATCGTTATTTTGTCATTCTATCATATGGTGTTACATTATCCTCCTTGCCTCCTTCAATTATTCAATTTGTTAACTTTGTTTTATGGACTTCTTGAAATTCTTAATGGTAGTTACTAACCAAATCTCCTGTGCCATAAACTTGAGTTTTATTCTTTCCTTGAGTAACATTCTTTCAAAATTGAACCTTGATTGTTTGTGTCTACTTGATTGATACTAATGATCATGATACAAATAATAATATAATGAGGTCCAAAAATAAAAATTTACAGACCATGAAAGAAGTGAAGAAGAGCACTAGAATCGGCCAACAACCCAAGTGGCTAGAGAATTATACATGCTGAAGGGCAGGAGAAGAGACATTGTGTGGAATGTGAGTTCTCCTCTCCTCTGTTATTGAGTTCTTCATTCTCTTATCTGTTATTCTAATTTCTTCCAGCATCATTGCTTATTGTGATTCTCATTTCTAGGTGATATCAGAGATTCAGAAGAAGGATCAAATACTGATATAATACTTTTCGTTATCCCTTAGAAACTGTTATAGAAACTGGATTTATTCAAAAAACAAATATGAACAATATTGCACACATACTGGTTGTTGGTATTTCCTGTTTATTTTAGATACAGATTGTATCATTGGTGCTTTTGTCGAGTTACTTATGACTGACAACACAAGAATGAAAGAGATACAAGGAGAACTGAAATGGATTTTGGAGACTCTGGGTTTACATCATGATCGATTTATGCAAATGGATCAACGATTTGAGAAGATTGATCAGCATTTGCAGGAGTTGCATCAGCTATTCCTGAAATCTCAGAACGACTCTCCAGTACAGCCTTACACTTCAATTGTTTCCCATCCTCGCTCTATGAAGCTGGATTTTCCATGGTTCACTAGTGATGACGCAATGACTTGGTTGTACAAGGCTGAAAAGTTTTTCACATTATACAACACTCCTGATGAGTAGAAAGTGACCATTACTTCTATTCATTTTGAAGGAAAAGTCTTATCATGGTTTCAACTACTAGAAAAAGCACACCAAGTAGCTGATTGGCCATCGTTGTCCACTGCCATTCAAATCCAGTTTGGCCCATCTCAATTCGATAATCCCCGTTCGAATTTGTTCAAGCTAAAGCAATCCTCTATAGTGGCAGACTATTATGCTTCCTTCACCGAGTTAGCTAATCAATCATATGGGTTAGATGATTCTATAGTGCTTGGTTGTTTTATTAGTGGATTAATACCAGAATTGAAGCGTGAAGTGATATCCCAAGCCCCTCACTCATTACTCCAGACTATGTCATTTGCTAAACTCTTTGAGGAAAAATTTCACCATCATCCCTAGTTCCTAAACACAAATTTGCTTACTTCCCAGCCAAATCAGTTACACAAAATATTTCTAAACTTTCATTAACAACAAACACAAACCCACCTATAAACACAAACCCACGACCATTACTTCTCACACTACCAAAACCCAACAACCTAAAGCGTTTAACCCCAGCTGACATTCAATTCCGTCAAGAAAAGGGGATTTGTTGTACTTGTGATGAGAAGTATTCCCCTACTCATCGGTGTGCTAACAAACACTATTTCTTACTCCAGTGTGAGGATGAAATACCCCTAGAGTCAGACCCAAATGTACAGAGCCAGCAGATTGTCCAAAATTAGTCTGAGAAATTTGATCAAACACCTCATTTATCATACAATGCCATGAAAAGTACCACAGTGAGAGACATGATTAGATTAACAAGATTTATCCAGGGCCATAAGATTCAAATCCATATTGATGGAGAGAGTTCTGATAATTTCATCCAACCTAGAGTGGCTAAATTTCTACACCTACCCATCTATCAGACCCCACAATTAAAAGTGTTGGTGGGCAATGGAGAGCAATTGGAAAGTGAAGGTGAAGTCCAGAATATCCCAGTCCAAATCCAGGGGCATTCTTTGGATACGCATTTAGTGAATTATAAAGAATGCTTCCTCAATTTTTACATCAATGGGGAATTTATCACTTTACATGGAGAAACCTCGAATCTGCCTAGTCTAGCTCAGTTCCATCAACTCACCCACTTACAAGCCACAGACTCAATAGCGGAATTATATGCAATTCAAATTCGAACACCTAAAGTGTCAACCCACCATTTGTTGGAATTGCCGACATCCATGGAGCCTGAATTGGCTATGATTATACAACAATACAAGAATGTTTTTGAGAAGCCTCATGGGTTACCACCAATCCGGTCTCATGACCATACCATCCCACTGATGCCTTACAGCGCTCATGTGAAAGTTCGACCTTAACGCTATCCTCATAGTCAGAAAACTGAGATTGAACAAATTATTGCTGAAATGTTATCGGAGGGTATCATACAACTTAGTTTAAGTCCATTCTCCTCACTCGTGCTTCTTGTAAAAAAGAAAGATGGAACATGGCGTTTTTGCACCGATTATAGGGTCCTTAATGCAGTCACTATTAAGGATTCTTTTCCTATGCCCACAATGGATGAATTGTTTGGAGCACCATATTTCTCAAAGTTGGATTTACATTCAGGGCATCATCTGATTCTTGTTTATCTGGAGGATCGCTACAAGACAGCTTTTGGCACTTACCAAGGGTTGTATGAATGGCTAGTAATGCCATTTGGCTTGAGTAATGCACCTGCCACTTTTCAAGCCCTAATGAATTTAGTTTTTGCAGAATATTTATGCAAATTTGTCCTTGTTTTCTTTGATGACATTTTAATCTATAGTACAACATGGAATACACGTATCCATCACCTTTCTGTGGTCTTAAGCACCATGCAAAGACATTCCTTGTTACCAAACTCTCCAAATGCTCTTTTGGCCAAACCCAAATTGATTATTTGGGACATGTTGTATCACAGGATGGAGTCAAGGTTGATGAAACCAAGATACAAGCAATTAAACAATGGGCTATAGTAACTTCAATTAAGCAACTGCGAGCTTTTTGGGATTAGCAAGTTACTATCGCAAGTTTATCAGGAACTTTGCCATGTTGGTTGCCCCTCTCATTGATTTGTTAAAGAAAGATGCTTTTCACTGGTCTACAAAATCTCAACAGGCATTTGATTTACTCAAGACAACACTTACTCACGCACTTGTGTTAGCACTTCCTAATTTTGCCAAACCTTTTATCGTTGTTACTTTACTCAATGATGACAAAGGACCGATACTTCAACCATCAATTATATTGGACAGACGCAAGATTAAAAGAAATGGTGTTTGGTTGTCAAAGGTACTGATTCAGTGAAAAGAATTACCTGAGGAAGAAGCTACATGGGAAGGGGAGCATGAAATTCAACGACTTTATCGTCACTTTGACCTTGAGGACAATATCAATTTCAATGGAGGAGGTATTGATACAAATAATAATATAATGGGGTCCAAAAATAAAATTCACAAACCATGAAAGAAGTGAAGAGGAGCACTAGAATGGGCCAACGGCCCAAGTGACTAGAGAATTATACATGCTAAAGGGCAGGAGAAGAGATAGTGTGTGGAATGTGAGTTCTCCTCTCCTCTGTTATTGAGTTCTTCATTCTCTCATCTGTTATTCTAATTTCTTCTAGCATCATTGCTTATTGTGATTCTCATTTCCAGGTGATATTAGAGATTCAGAAGAAGGATCAAATACTGATATAATACTTTTCGTTATTCCTTAGTTGTTGTTATAGAAACTGAAATTATTCAAAAACACATATATGAACAATATTGCACACATACTGTTGTTGGTATTTCCTGTTTATTTTAGATTCAGATCATATCAGATCAATTTTAATGAATTCCCTAATTGTATGCTCCTCAACCACATAATTTTTCTACCCAATTTTAGAAAAATATAAATATTAGAAAAATAAAAAAAAGTATAAATAAATTAAATAAAACTTTAAAACGTACAGCTCATGTGCACGAGGGTCAACCCAACGACAAAATTTGTTAGATATACTAATTTACCTAAAGGAAATTTTATGTGATTATTGGAAAATGTATTCAATATAATTTTCAATTTAGAATCAAACTTTTGAAAAGTAAAAAGCTAAATTATTAAAGTTTTTTCATCGGCATTCTTGAGATTTGCTGATACTGCACAAATCTTTCCTTTTTTGTGCTATTTTCACGTGCTTTTTTAATATCATACTAATGTTCTCTATGTATTACATTTATTTTCCTTAGTGTTAAAACATTATATTATATATTTTTTATAAAAGAGTTTCTTATAAACGTTAAAAATTTAATAAAAAAATTTATACAAACTCACAAAATTTCTGTAAATTAATTTACTCAACTCAAATTATTTCAGCCCTACAAGTCAGTTTGCACGTCAACCCATTAACATAAAGGAAAAAGCCTGGCTGGAAAGCACAATCACAAGTATATAATTGTCAAACTGAGAATTCAGAAAAGGAATGGGCAAAAAAAGGTGGGTAACATCAAGTGCATCATTTAGATGTGAGTGAGAGCAACACCTACTAGAATATTTAGATGAGGTAGCTTGAGTCTAAATATTTGTAGATAACACTATTTGTCTTGAAATATAGCAAAAAGGGTCCACTAAAAAGTGATAATTCATTCAATGTTCTATATTCTACATGCGGGCTGACTCAACACACTTGATATTTCTATTTTCAATTTTGACATATAATTTTTCATTATCATTTTAAGAATTCTTCATGAATTTTCTTTTAAATTGAACAATTAATAGGAATACATTTTTTGTTACAAATATTATAGTCACACCATTTATCAAGATGACTCTGAATGTTATTAGTTAATGTTGAATAGAATTACATTACCGAGTAAAAAAGGTATAAAATAATTGAAAACTCATAAAGATTGATCAATGAGTCTAATATTTTAAATTATAAAACTGACATTTGAAAAAAAAAAAAACTTGATGCTTTATGATATAATTACTTTATGGATAAAAAACCTAAGATAGGAATGTACTTTTCTAAATAAATTTTCATTACTATCAAATTTAAATATATTCATAATTTTAATTTTAGGGAAAAAATAACAACATAAATAATTAAAAAAATTACTTACAACAATACTTCTAAAGTTTGGTTGTAGTACCGTTGATTTTTTTTCTTGACAAATAAACAGATTCGATTGTAGTTTAAAAGGGAAATGAAAGTAAAAAACTTGCAAAAAGTGATAGAGATTTGAAGTCTGTAAAACTAAAATGTAGTTATTAAGTATGATCAAGTGTTAGAATTAAATGATATTTGATTAATATGTACTTCTTATTTACATATCTCACAATAATTAATCATAATTATTTAAGAATTTAATAACAATGAATCAATAAGTTGATTAAAGTTATTTGATACTTACATTAAAATTCAGAACTATAAAACCTAAAGACACAACTTTGTTTCCAACCATTGTAATCTGTGGTGGATTTAGTTTGATTCAAAGAAATGAAAGTACTTTTCAATCACATTCAATTTCTAAATTCTAGTAGAGATATTTCTTTACTTTCTGCTACTAAGCATAAAACTAAACGACAGTGGAAAGTTGAATATAAATGTATATATAAATTAAGAAGTATAAAAAAGTTACGATGTCATTCAATTCCAACACATCGTTTGTTTCCTCATAATATATGTGATATTTTCATTAAGTACAGCAAAGATAGTTCAACAGTGATTGATAGAACATTATTTATTGTTTTCTTTTTCTCTCTTTTCTATCAATCCGTCTTTCCTCTATTTAATGTCCAAATGTTCCACTCAGCAAATTGAGTTTCTTCAACGGTTGCCTTGTCCCTTAACTTCTATATTTTCTGCTCAGCGAATTAAGTTTCCTTTCTTTGGAGGATTTATTTTGTGTTGAGGTGATAGTGAATGGAAAATTTAATTGTTTAGATTAAAAGAGATTTGAGTGAAAAGTTTGTGAATAATACCATAGGTAGAAATTAATTTTGTATATTAATATATTTAAAAATAATTTTAAACTATTTTTAAACTATTTTTCTAAAAATAATTTGAAATAAAAATTAATTTATAAAAATATAATTAAATTAAAACTTAATATTTATTTATTTTATTATACAAAATGTAAATATGAAAATGATAATACATTATATAAACAATGTAATCAATTATCTTTTAAAATCCATGTACATAAATCATTGTAAATCTCTTTTTTATTTTACAGAAAGTTTAAACTACTATTTTTTTTATTTTATGTAATTTTATATTATTTAAATTCTTGTTATTTGCACTTTCTATTCTTTTCTGTTTCGAGACTTTCCACGTGTTCTTACTTGACCTGAGAGAAGATCGTTCGCAGTGGTATTAACGGCAACCGAGTTGAAGACGTCGAACCAAATGGAGTATTGACGGCAACCGAGTTGAAGACGTTAAACCGAATGGGGGTCCACCTACAGAAGACTCTCCGACGCTCAAGTCAGTAAGAATACAAAAAGGTGTTTTTTGAGTATATGAGTAAGAGAATATGAGATAGATAATAGATAATAGTCCCTATAGACCTAGGTCATATTTAGAGGACCTTGTCATTTAAAGCGGTATATTTACTCATAAGGATTTTGTCTCTTTAAAATCACGAATTACGATTCTGTAACCGATTGGGGTCAATTAGAATTAATCAGAATAAATCATAATTAATCAGAACAAACAATATTAACTCGTAATTAATAGTGAGCTGAGATGTAACAGATTCGGTTGAATCTGACCTTATTACCGAGTAGGTACATAAGCCCCCCAAGTTCGTGATTCTAACAGGTGGACTGTAAGGATGACTAAGATGTCTTCAACCTCCCGTGGGGCTGAACTGAGCAAGTTCGTCACGGTTTGCCATTTCGTTTGGATAAGACATTTTTTTGGAGCTTTCAAGACCTTCCATGTTGTATGTCTTTTGAAGTTTTCAAGTCTTTGCAGAACATGGATTCAAGACTCGGGTTTGGAGTGGACGTTTGTCCGTCTCCCGAGTTAAGCGTTTGCTTGATCTTTATACTCTGTTTTGAGTGGGCGGACGTTTGTTCATCTCCCGAGTTAAGCGTTAATGCATATTATACTCGACTATGTTTGTTCGGTTCCCGAGCTTTTGACTTAAGCGTTTGCTTAGTCTAATGCATATGTGAACTCGAACGTTACTCGGCTATGTGAACTCAAAAGTTACTCGGCTATGTGAACTTGAACGTTACTCGGCTATGTGAACTCGAATGTTTGTTCGGTTCCCGAGCTTTTGACTTAAGCATTTGCGTATATCATACTCGGTTATGTGAACTCAAATGTTTGTTCGGTTTCCGAGCTTTTGACTTAAGCGTTTGCTTAGTCTAATGTAAATCATACTCGATTATTTGAACTCGAGCGTTACTCGACTATGTGAACTTGAACATTACTCGGCTATGTGAACTCGAATGTTTGTTCGGTTCTCGAGCTTTTGACTTAAGCATTTGCGTATATCATACTCGGTTATGTGAACTTGAACATTTGTTCGGTTTCCGAACTTTTGACTTAAGTGTTTGCTTAGTCTAATGTAAATCATACTCGGTTATGTGAACTAGAATGTTTGTTCAGTTCCCGAGCTTTTGACTTAAGCGTTTGCTTAGTCTAATGTATATCATACTCGGTTATGTGAACTCAAACATTTGTTCGGTTCTCAAGCTTTTGACTTAAGTGTTTGCTTAGTCTAGCGTATATCATACTCGGTTATGTGAACTTGAACGTTTGTTCGATTTCCGAGTTTTTGACTTAAGCGCTTGCTTAGTCTAATGTAAATCATACTCGGTTATGTGAACTCGAACGTTTGTTCGGTTTCCGAGTTTTTGACTTAAGCGTTTGCTTAGTCTAATGTAAATCATACTCGGTTATGTGAACTCGAACGTTTGTTCAGTTTTCGAGTTTTTGACTTAAGCGTTTGCTTAGTCTAATGTAAATCATACTCGGTTATGTGAACTCGAACGTTTGTTCGGATTCCAAGTTTTTGACTTAAGCGTTTGCTTAGTCTAATGTAAATCATACTCGGTTATGTGAACTTTAACGTTTGTTCAGTTCCTTAGTTGAATTTAGGCCTTAGGTCTTTGCCTAGCCTTCTAGGAGTCGTGTCCGACTTGTTTGCAACTTAAGTGTTGGCTTAGTTGTTTTTGGGTACGTCGCTTGGACGTTAACCCGATCTGATTTTGGACTTAGCCTTTGTTGGCGTTGCGTCCGACTTTCGAGTATGTTGTTTGAACGTTAACCCGATATGAATTTAGACTTAAGCTTTGGCTTAGTCTTTTAGGTGTTGTGTCTGACTTGTTTTCAACTTAAGCGTCTTGCTTAGTTGTTTTCGAGTACGTCGCTTGGACGTTAACGCAATCTGATTTTGGACTTAGCCTTTTTTGGTGTTGTGCCCGCATTTCGAGTATTATTGAAGATCAATGAAGAAAGCTTGAGGAATTGAGTGAAACCTGGACCATGGGATCATCAAATGTGAGACTAAAACTATGTGGTTGCCAAAATTGATACGATTATCTTCGAAATTGACCTTGGGATTGTGATCTTTCCCTTCAAGTATTGGTTACTTTGTGACTTTGAGCATAATATTCTTGAGTTGCTTTTGGATCGACTTTCCTCGTCATAATTGTCCCACCTTAGCGCAAAACTTGATAGCCATGTGCGGCATAGAAACAATGACACTGAGCTTTGTAAGTATTCAACGGCCGATAAGTGCATTATAAGATGTATCTGCCTCAACTAGGAGGTACCGAACTCTCAATTTTTGGGGTTTCATGCTCGCCCCAAAGGTTGTTAACAAATCTACTTAACCTCTTGTGTACACCTGTGAACCCCGATTAAGGAGCCGGGAATGACCTGGTTGATACATTTTGTTGTTGACTCACGTATTTCTCTTCATGAACAATATTGTTTACTATAACAATGACTGTAGATCGTGAACTTGTACACCAGGTAAGTTTCCAGGAAAGAGAGGTGGGTCACCAATGGACACGCTTAAATACCAAGTCTTTCCTTGCCAGAACTTTCCTAGACATGCACTTTCACACTACCACATTTTGTTTCCAGTAACAATAATAGTTCTTCTATATGTTAAAAATCAAAATAATATATAGAATGACATCGCTTGTCCGATTATAGTCGCACGAGTGTTGTTTTGGACGCTATGATCACCTTGATATTTATTGTAGTTTGAACAATACCGATTAGAAAAATTCAATATATCAAAATCAAAGGGATGTCAAATGCGAGTCCCACTTGTGCAATTAAATATAAAAAAATAAGAAGAATTGCAATCAAATTCTACTCTATTAAATTGAAGACATGACAGACTATTGCAACTCAATTTTACCATATGAATTTGAAGATGTGGAACATCAAATCATGTAAATAGTTCTTGTTTTCATACGTTCCTAATTTGGATTCAACAAGTTGGATCAAAATCGCTAACAGGATCATATTGACTCTTTTTTTTTTAATTGTATGTTTTCAAAGATTATGAATTGGATGTAGCTTAAATTTATTTTCAAAGTGCTACTTTGCAAAATAACAACTCATGAAAAATAATCATCATTTTAATAATTATAATGATCAAATAATATAATGCAACACATGGTTTCAACAAAACTTGATAATACCATTGTCAAATATTTTCACTATTTTTTCAATAGAAAATTAGAAGTTATTGTCTAAAAATATCATCAAGCAATTCATATAGAATTTATGCTCTAAAAAATATCACATAGAAGTTATGCTTTGAAAAATATTATCGAGCAATTAATATAGAAGTTATCTCTTAACAATATCATCAAACAATTAATATGGAAGTTATGCTAAGAATATCATCAAGCAATTAATATAGAAGTTATGCTCTAAAAAATATCATCATGCAATTCAATTCATATAAAAGTTATGCTCTCAAAAATATCATCAAGCAATTAATATAAAAGTTATGCATTAATATAGAAGTTATGCTTATCAAGCAATTAACGCAGAGGTCATGCTCTGAAAAATATCATCAAGCAGTTAATATAGAAATTATATTCTGAAAAATATTATCAAGCAATTAATACAGAAATTATGCTCTAAAAATTATGTCAAGCAATTAATATAGTAAATATTTTTATCATTTCATGCCCAATTATTGGCAAATATATTTTTTTTCTTTTCTTTTTTTACCATCACACTTTAAAGCATAATCGGAAAATGGTTTGCTTATGTATCTACCTCACTAGAATTATCTATTGGAAAAATACTAGCTAGTTCCAAGACAAAGCAAATAGGAAAATTTTATATGTTTTGAAAATGATCTACACATAGTTGTGAAACAGTAAATGCCAATTATACCATCAGGAGCAATAACATTTACAATAATACATGGGTGATTAACAAATTCTATACTTACACCCATAAATAATTAATCATACATAAGCAAAGTATATCTACAATAATTTGAGTCTATATACATGCAATAAATTATATAATTAATCAATTAATGATTGAACCAAAATAACCTTCAATAATGCTTGTAAAGGGTTAACACATTTGTTGAAAATATAATTGTTGAAATTCTTTAACATACTACAAAATATATTATAATTTGATGATATTTTATATGAATAAAAATCATAATAAGTAATTTAAGTAATAGGACTAACACGTTCTAATCCTATTTTTTAATCATCAAAATAATATTACTTATGCACATGGTAAGTGTTAAATTCAAGTAACTAACATTGTGAATATTTTAAACCTTTTATGTCTAAATTTTGGTAAATATTCTTATTTTATTTACTATCTATTTTTTTTTTTTTTTTTAAACATAATTT